>Ga0335083_10000292_pt1 | contig 79641 bp, 62 predicted proteins | sample Lox_Sample_42_FD_206716 | JGI IMG/M metagenome (GOLD analysis project Ga0335083, IMG submission 206716) | Soil microbial communities from Loxahatchee National Wildlife Refuge, Florida, United States - Lox_Sample_4.2 | ecosystem: Environmental > Terrestrial > Soil > Wetlands | place: USA...
TGGAATACAGCAACCATGGGAGTACACATACAACGCATCACATGCCAACGTGACCTGCACACTTGCCCGTCAGTGACTCGGCGCGGTACCACCGATGTGCAAGGACGAGGTTGTTGTGTCTTCGCAGGCCGCACCCAGTGTGGGTCTGGAAAGCTCTTTGAAAAGCAGTCGTCGGTAGCCAGTAGCCAGTTGTCAGTTCGGTCATTTGCGTCGGCTTCCGTTAACGTTATCGTAAACAGACGAGCGTGTCTGATTCCCCAAATGGGATTAGTTCCGGCTCGCCTGCGACCGTAAGTCATTACGGCTCTGTTAGGTACGTATAAGTCCTTGCAAATCTATTAATTGCGTGGATTTTTTGTCTAAGTTATTGATTTCAGGTACAGCGTCGAGGGGGAGGGGGTGCTAAGTGCTGAAAAGCATATCCCACGTCCGCTCGGATTGCCACCCTGCCAAGCGCAGAATCGGCGCCCCTTGAGGATCCCGGCCTATGGAACTCGGTTCACTTCCGCTCCCGCCAGGTTTAAGCTGATGGCTGATAGCTGATGGCATCGGCGGAGGGCCGTCGCGAAGCAGGAGTCCACATGGTCATCGCGACAGAACTAAGGCCGGGAATGGCGGTACGTATCGAGGGGCAGGTCTACAAGGTCCTCGAGGTGGAAGCCAAGGCGGGCGCAGCCAAGCTCGGCGGCGTGGTGAAAGTCAAGCTGAGCAATGTCATCAGCGGGCGCATGTGGGAGCCGCACTTCCGCCCGCAGGAACGCCTGGAGGACTTGGAGCTCGAGCGCCGCAATATGGAGTTTCTGTTCACCGACGAAGACAACTGCACCTTCATGGATCCCCAGAGCTTTGAGCAGGCCGAAGTGCCCCTGACACTGGTCGGTCCGGCGGAAAAGTTCCTCCAGCCGGGAATGCAATTGCCGGTGGAGTTTTTCGAAAGCAGGCCCATCAGCGTTGTCTTTCCCGATGTGCTTCAGGTTCGCATCGCTGACACAGCGCCGGCCGCGCATTCGCAGCAGGACAGCACCTGGAAGGAAGCGACCCTCGATAACGGCGTGGTGATTCGGGTGCCATTGTTCATCGGCCCGGGTGAACTGGTGCGGGTCGATGTCCGGACGTTGCGTTACCTCGAACGGGCGAAGTCGGAACGCAAACACAGCGCGTAGATCTCTGTACAGTGTTATCACGTCCCTGTGTGGCAAGCGTCACTGCTGGCGGCCGGCATCAAGAGGTAGGCTTAATCAGCCGTAGAGTGTCCCTCGGGTCTGTGGAGGTTGCCACAGTCCCACCGGGGAACCAGGAGGGGAACATTATGTTCGCCGTCAGGCTGGTTCAGCTCATCGAAACACACGCCGACAGACTTTCTGAAGCGCTAATCCAGAAGCTCAAAAACGCCGAGGAGTGCGCCGAGCTCTTGCGCGTAGTTCCGGCTCACGAGCTGAAGCACAGGTCCTACGAGATTTACAAGCACCTCGGCGACTGGCTGATTTCCAAGACACTGTCCGAAGTCGAAGAGAGGTATATCGGCTTGGGGGTGCGTCGCGCCCGGCAAGGTGTGCCCTTCAGCCAGGTGATGTTCGCTATTCACACCACGAAGCAGGTGCTTTGGGAATATCTGTTGCTGGAGGGCCTGCTCGAACCCGAAGACCTCATCGGAGAAATGGAGCTTGTGCGTTCCCTGGGGCAGTTCTTCGACCGCGCGCTGTACTACACGGCCCTCGGCTATGAGCAGACGTCGAAGAGCTTGCTGAGCCACGCCTCGTTGACCCATGAGGCTGCAAGCCGTTAGACATTGAGAGCACGGGCCCCGGCCGAGAGACGCACAGTAGCGGTACCCAGAGGAGAAGTAGCTGTTACAGCCACGTTACTGTGAAAATTGGCAGTTTACTTGGACCTCAGACGGCGTTATCGTTCTCCGCATGAGTCCAGCACTCGCTGGTAAGGTGGGATATGATCGCCCCTTAGGGCCCCGAGCAGTACCCAAAGGTCTGCCAGCCTCTGCCAGCATCGAGGTTATCTCCACGCTGCGGCAGTTGGCGCCGCGCTTCCTCGAAAACTTAGGTCATCCTGAGTTGTTGGAGATCCTGCGAGCTGCAACTCTCCGGCGCTTCCCGGTAAATTCGACCATCATTCACCAGGGAAATTCTGCGGATCACGCTTTCCTGCTCATCAAGGGGCGAGCCCGGTATTTCTTCCTCACGCAGGATGGCCAAAAGAAGCTGCTGCACTGGCTCACTCCAGGCGAGATGTTCGGCGGAGCTACGCTTATGTCAAAGCGTTCTCATTATCTCGTCAGCACCGAAGCGATACGCCATAGCAGCGTGCTGGTTTGGGAGCGCGACATTATCCGAGAGCTTGCCCGGAGATATCCAGTTCTGCTGGAAAATACCCTCGCCATTGCCTGGGACTACCTCAATGCTTCGCTTGCCATCCACTTGTCGCTGACCTGCCACACGGCACGGCAGCGGCTCGCGCAGGTGCTGGCGAATCTAGCCAGCGGCATTGGACACAAGCTTCCGCAAGGCGTGGAGATCCTCGTCAGCAACGAGGAGCTGGCCAACGCCGCTAATGTCACACCCTTTACTGCTAGCCGCTTGCTCAGCGATTGGCAACGCAAGGGCCTGCTCACGAAGAGGCGCGGCAGGATCCTGCTGCACAAGCCCGAACATTTGTTGCTCCACGAGCTATAGCTTGGCTGATGACGCGCCTCTTCCACCTGAGTTCGGAGAGCCAGCCGGGCGGTGCGAAATAACGCTAATCTCTTTGCTCCAGAGCAAGTAGCAACTTGACACGGAGCAACGACGAATCCCCGCAGCATTGCAATAATGTTTACAGTTGGTTCGGCACCGCCAAGTCATTGGTGTTGGCCTGAGCTTTGATGAGGCGGAAGGCTTATTTCACAGGTGGCGCCAATTCGTATTCTGATTGTCGACGATGTCAGGGCCTGGCGACACATGGTTTGTACAATGCTGCAGGAACGGCCAGAGTTCCACATCATCGGCGAAGCATCGGATGGGTTGGAGGCGATCCAAAAAAGTGGAGAGCTCCAACCCGGTGTGATTCTACTGGATATCGGCCTTCCCAAGCTCAATGGTCTGGAAGCGGCCCGGCGAATCTGTGCGCTCGCTCCCGGCTCCAGAATCCTCTTCGTCAGCGAGAACCAGTGTTCCGCAGTAGCGGAGGAAGCCATGCGCACGGGACCGTGTGCGCGAGGCTATCTGGTGAAATCGGACGCCGCCAGTGATCTCCTTCCGGCCCTCGAAGCGGTGGCGCAGGACCGGCGGTTCGTGAGCGCGAGATTCGCGGCTTCGATTCCGGGCAACTTTGGTGACGCCTGAATCCGCATCACATGAAGGATACGCTACGAATTGATGGTTCGAACTACGACTACCTCCCGTCGGTCCCCTGAGAGAGAAGTTTACGTGCCAAGCAAACCGGTAATTCTATGTGTTGACGATGAGCCCGCGGGGCTGATTGCGCGGCGTCTCGTGCTATCCACGGCGGGTTATGCCGTCCTGACGGCAGCCAGCGGAGCAATTGCCCTCAGGCTCCTCACTTGCAATCAAGTTGACCTGGTAGTCACAGACCACCTGCTTCCCGATCTCAGCGGCGTGGACCTTATCTCCTCGATGAAGCAGCTTAAGCCGGACGTTCCCATCATTCTTCTGACCGGGTTAGTCGACCCGCCGCCAGGATTCGAGAAGGCCGATATGCTTCTCACGAAGGGTATAACGCCACCGGAATTTCTGGCCGAAATCGAAAGGCTGCTCTCGCAGCGATGGCCAAATGGCACGGCGAGCGTTTGATCAAGGGTTGCTGTCATTCCTGCGGTGTGACCGAATACAGATTGGTCTCCAGTTCGGCTTCGGGGATCGCCAATAGATCGATCCAGCCTTCCAAGGGCAGCAAATCCACCGGCAGGTGCTCGCGCCAGATCGAGAAGCGCAAGCGAATGCGGCTTCCGTCCTGAGCACCTATCAACACGAAGGGAATGCGGAACTCGAAGATCTCGGACAAAGCGGCCTCAGCCCCGTTGGTTGACCCTCCGCCGTTTTCCGCGGAGAAGCTGGCCAGCTTACGCCGCTCTTCTCCGTTAGTCAGCACCCACTTGTGCAACATGTTGCTTTGAGCATCCACGGTCAGCCGGTAGGAGTCCACAGGCGATTTGCGGTCGCGCCCATCGCGCCGCACTTCGATGTTGACTACCAAGCGGTAGGCGCCTTCGGGCGGGTTGTGATGAAAATCCAGCCTCCCGGAGACGGAGTCAGCATCCACGCCGGCGTAAACCGCGTCGAGTAGAAATTGTTTGCCATGCATCGCCATGGTTCGCTGATCCGCGGTAAAGCTGGCCGCGCCCATCCACTCGAAATAGCCGCTCACCAGGCCATCCACGCGTGCGCGTACGTATGCCGTTTGGGGAAGGTAGCTGGGACGCACCACCCCGCTGATGATCGGAACGTTCAGCTCCTCCGGCGGGACACCCTCCAGCGCGTGATAGACATTGGACAGGTGCTTGCGATAGAGCTCGTCGAAATCGCGATCGTTGGCAGAATGGTGTTCGGGACCATACCACCAGTTCCAGTCGCTGCCTTCGGCAATGAGCAACTCCTCCCACGCCAGCTTGCGCTGGTCGGCTGAAACCCTGTGTGCATGACGGTCGTAATAGTCGCGCGCTTCGGCCAGCAAGTCCCAGGAGAGATTGTCTTCGGGAGAGCCGACCCACACGTCAAGGTTGGCGTTGATCCAGGAGCCGGGAACCAGTCGCTTCAGTCGCCCGAAGTCGCTCGGCTTGTGGCGCTCAATGGCCTCGCTGATGGTGACCGGCTCGAGCTGCGAATCCTGCTGCAGGGCGTCGTAGAAGCGGCGCAGGAATTCGCGCCCGGACTGGGGGTAATATTCCCAGGCATTCTCGCCGTCGAGGATCACAGAAATGACAGCATTTTTCCCTTTCTGTAGAACTGGTTGTGCTGAATCCTTAATGTTTTGGATTAGATGGTTGGCGGCTTCCTGCGCCGGCATTCCGGAATAAACAAAACCAATCAGGTCCGACAGGTGATGATCGCGAAACACCAGGTGCATCCGCGTGCCATCATTCTCGTACTGATAGATGTTGTAGAGTCGCTCGGCCGCCTCGCCGTTCAGCCGTTCACCGTTGTGCCGGGCAAAGTTGAAATCGAGGGAGCGCCCTAGCACCCCTTCATCAGTTGCCATCCACTCAATACCCTCTCGGGAAGCCAGCGTCAGGGTTTCCTCGGAGACACTTCCCTCCGATGGCCAGAGGCCTCGGGGACGCACCCCAAACAGGTTCTCGTGAAAGTCGAGCGCCCGCTGCATCTGAATGGTGGCATCGTCTGGGTGGCGGAACCGTCGCGTTGGAAGGTTACGACCAGGCGTGGACTGCGCCCCGACATTGGTATCGCACAGCAGGGGCAGAATCGGATGGTAGTAGGGAGAGGCAGACAGCTCAACTGCTCCGTTCTTAGCCGCCGCCGCATAGGCGGGCACAGCCTTAGCCAGGAACTCGCGTTCTCGGGCAATCACCAACTGCTGGTCTTCAGGGGAGAAATCTTCGCCCTTTTCGACGAGCGCAGCAATGTCCGGCTCTGCCAGCAAGTATTCGTCGAACCAGGCCAGTTGCGACAGTACCTGCAGATCAGCGTAATCGCGAGTCACAAAGTATGAGTCCGGACCTTCGGGCCGTTCGCTCGTGGCTCGATAACGCTCCCAGAGCTCGCGGTATCGCGGATAACGTCCGATCATATTCACCGGGTTCGCTTGGAACAGATAGCTCAGGGCGAAATGCCGATTAGAAGGCGTCAGCTCGCTGGCCGGCTTGGCCACGACGTTGAAAAACGGATCGTGCGACTGCCCGGAGACGTAATCCTGGATTTGAACGATAAGCGAGGGCACAAGATTGAAGTTCTGGTGGACTTGGGGAAACTCGTCGAGCAGCTTCACCATCCCGTAGTAGTCCTTGAGGGTGTGCAGCCGGACCCAGGGGAGGCGATACTCGCCCGTGACCATGTCCTTGTAGAACGGCTGATGCATGTGCCATAGCAGCACCAGCCGGATCTTGGGAGAACCGTCGTGACTCATTCGAGGGCCCGATAAATATAACAGGACGATGGGCCCTGCGGCACCTGCCGAGGGAGGGCTTTTTTGCACAGAAGGGGGCGGGCTGTGGAAAAATGCTTCGTCTCCAAAATCTGGCCAGCCAGCACTTCCCTGCCGGCACAACCCATCCGTTAAACTAGAGCTTTGTGCGCATCCTCACCCGCTACATCTTGAAGGAAGTCAGCTCCCATGCCCTGCTGGGCGTGGCGCTGTTCACCTTCATCATTTTCATGCGCGACCTGGGGCGGTTGCTGGAGTTGATCGTCCGCAACAGCGCACCGCTGCCCAGCGTGACAGAGATTTTCCTCTTCACACTCCCCACCACGTTTACCATCACTTTGCCCATGGGCGTGCTGGTTGGCATCCTGGTTGGACTGAGCCGCCTGGCCGCCGACAGTGAGGTCACGGCCATGCGAGCCAGCGGTCTCGGCGTGGGGATGTTCGTCCGCGTGATCGCCATCTTCGCCATCGCGGGATGGATGCTGGGGATGTTCAACAGCGTTTACCTTGCCCCGCGCTCGGCCATTGCGCTCGACCGTCTGCAGGAGCGCCTGCGGTCGTCGCAGGCGTCGTTCGAGATTCAGCCCCGTGTCTTCTATGAAGAGTTTAAGAACATCGTGCTCTACGTGCAGGATGCCGTTCCCTCCGGCGGGCGCTCTTTGTGGCGCGGCATCTTCCTAGCGGACATCTCCGATCCAGCCTCGCCCAAGATTACCCTGGCCCAGCGCGGCGCCCTGCTCAGCGATGCACCCGACAAGCTCCGTTTCCATCTCGAAGACGGCACGCAGCAGGAGATGATTCCGCAGGCCAAGGACCAGTATTCGATCACCACCTTCGAAAGCACAGAGATTCCGATTCAACTACCCAGCAATGCCGATCGGGCTCCGCGCGACATGCTTCCGGTGGCTGAATTGGGTCTGCGGGACCTGCTCAAGAATGCGGCGCTTGAGGACGAAAATGCTGCCCGGCTGCGGCCGACCGATCCTGCCTCGGCTGGATCGCGGCAGTTGGCGGCCCGCTACTATCGGATTGAATTCCAGCGCCGCTTCGCCCTGCCCGCAGCCTGTCTGGTGCTCGCGATGGTCGGCATCCCGCTGGGGTTGTCGGCCCGTAAAGGCGGCAAGAGCACAGGATTCGTGCTCACCATTCTGCTGGTGTTCGTGTACTACTTCTTTTCGCTGACCGGGGTCTCGATGGCGCGGCAGGGAAAGGTGTCCCCCTGGGAAGGCGTGTGGGCCGGCAACATCTTCTTCTTTCTCTGCGGCCTGGTCCTGTTGTGGCGTGTCGATCGAATGCCCATTGAGCTCGGCACTGTGAGTGGATTCTGGAAGTTACTCAAGGAGAGGTTTTCCGTCCTCCACCATCCGCGGAGCAGGGTTCCCGACAAGCGTGAAGGTTTCACCATCCCGTCAGTCCATCACAAGAGCCGCTTCAGCGCCCGCTTCCCGCTGATTCTCGACGACATGATTCTGCGTGACTTTGCGCTGTATCTGGTGATGATCATTGTCACCTGCCTGATCATTGTGCTGGTGTTCACGTATTTTGAACTGCTTACCGACATCATGCGCAACCGCATTCCCATGCTTATTCAGGCTGAATACCTGTGGGACGTAAGCCCGTCGCTCATCTATCTGATCGCCCCGCTGGCAGTCATGTTGGCCGTGCTTATCACCTTCGGGCTCATGGAAAAGTCCAGTGAACTTATTGCGATGCAGGCCAGCGGCGTAAGCATCTACCGGGCGACCCTTCCCGTGATTGTGCTGAGCGCCGCCTTCGCAGGGGCGCTGTTCATCTTCGATCAGGTGTACATTCCGCACACCAATCGTCAGCAGGAGATCCTGCGAAACCAGATCAAGGGGAAGCCCGCGCAGACCTATCTGCGGGCCGATCGCAAGTGGATCTTTGGACAAAACAACCAAATTTACTATTACCTGGTGTTTGACCCTGATACCAACCGCTTCGGTGGAATCTCCGTCTTCGAGTTCGATCCCAACACATTCCAACTCACCCGGCGCATCCACGCGGAGCGCGCTCATTGGGAGCCTGAGTTGCGAAAGTGGGTCTTCGAGACAGGCTGGGTCAGGACTCTGAACGGCTCTTCCATTCAGGACTACCGCACCTTCGATGTTTCCACCTTCAACGAACTGCACGAAGACCCCGGGTACTTCAAGAAGGAGGTGAAGCAGTCGTCGGAGATGAACTACGAAGAGCTGCGACGCTACATTGCCGATCTCCAGCAAAGCGGCTTCGACACCGTGCGGATGAAGGTACAGTTGGAGAAGAAAGTAGCCTTTCCTTTGATTACTCTGGTAATGGCGGTGCTGGCAATTCCCTTCGCGGCTGCACGGCGTCGCGGCGGGGCCTTGGCGGGCGTGGCCATCGCCATCGGAATCGCCGTCGCTTATTGGGTCACCGCCGGTGTTTTTGAAGCCATGGGCGCCGCCAACCAGCTTCCCGCTGTCATTGCCGCTTGGGCCCCGGATTTCATCTTTGCTTTGACCGGAGGATATTTATTACTCAGAGTCCCAACGTAACCTCTCTCTCCCGAGAGTCCGCCTTGGGGGTTGTTTCATCTAACGTATTTCTCATCTCTGTCATGACCGATTGCGGATCATCGCGGCTGAACATGCTCAACAACTTACGCCCGCTTCTTCCATACCTGCGTAAGTACCGTACGACCTACTGGATCGGCGCTCTCTGTGTGCTGTGCAACAACTGTGTCTGGATTCTCTTCCCGTGGGTAATAAAGGGCGCCATCGATGACCTGAATCAAGGCGTCACCGTGCACAAGCTGGTGACCTATTCCGGGCGGTTGCTGGCCGTTGCCGGAACCAAGGCGATCTTCCAGTTCCTTACGCGCTGGATCCTGATCGGCGTCTCGCGCGAGATCGAGTTCGATTTGCGCAATGACCTTTTCACCCATCTGGAGCGCCTTTCTTACAGCTTCTATCAGCGGACGCGCACCGGGGACATCATGGCCCGCGCCACGAACGACCTCAACGCCGTGCGTATGTTGCTGGGCCCGGGCATCATGTACACCGCCAACACCGTGGTGTTCACGGCTGGCGCCCTGGCGTTCATGCTGAGCATCAGCCCCAAGCTGACCATCTTCGCCTTTGCACCTCTGCCCGTCGTGAGCATCGTGGTGCAGTACTTCGGCCACAGAATTCACGAGCGCTTCGAACGCATTCAGGCGATGTTCTCCGAAATTTCGGCGCGCGCTCAGGAGAACTTCTCGGCCGCCCGGCTGATTCGCGCCTATGTGCAGGAGGAGGCGGAGATCGAGAATTTCGAGCGGGATAACACCGAGTACATAGGGCGTAGCCTCAAGCTGGTTCGCCTCATGGGCATGCTGTGGCCCACGCTGGAAATGCTGCTCGGTGTTGCGATTGTCATCGTCCTCTGGGTCGGCGGCCGTGAAGTGCTATTGCATCGCATCAGCCTCGGCGACTTTGTGGCTTTCAACACTTACATGGTGCAGCTAACCTGGCCGGTCATCGCCCTGGGATGGGTGATCAACATCTTCCAGCGCGGGCTGGCTTCCACGGGACGCATTCAGAGCATTCTGGCCGAACAGCCGGAGATCACCGACGCCGGAATACCGGCGGTGGGCGCGCCAACAGAGGTCCGCGGTGACATCGAATTCCGCGATCTCACCTTTGGCTACTGGGGGACGCTGATGGCCTCTGAGCGGGGCCGGGGCGATGCCCGGGGCGACGAGACCGTGCTGAAGAACGTCACCCTGCGTGTGCCAGCCGGGACCAGCCTCGCCATCGTCGGACCCACGGGCTCCGGCAAGTCCACTCTGGTATCTCTCATTCCGCGTATCTACGATGCGGCGCCCGGTTCGGTGCTCATTGACGGCCGCCCCATCCGTGAATATCCACTGGAACTGTTGCGCCGCAACATCGGCTTCGTACCTCAGGAGACGTTTCTGTTCAGCGACACCATTCGCGAGAACATCGCCTTCGGCGCCGACGATGCCACTGACGCCGATGTACGCCGCGCCGCCCGGGCAGCCAGCATCGCAGATGAGATCGAAAGCTTCCCTGACGGGTACAACACGCTCGTCGGTGAGCGGGGGCTCACCCTTTCCGGCGGGCAAAAGCAGCGGACCGCCATCGCACGTGCTTTGATTCGCAATCCGCGAATTCTGGTGCTCGACGACGCCCTGGCCAGCGTCGACACTCAAACGGAAGACCGCATCCTCAATCACCTGCGCGAGATCATGGAAGGCCGTACGACCATCTTTATTTCCCACCGCGTCTCCACGGTGCGCAATGCCGACCGTATCGCCGTGCTGCATGCCGGCCGTATCGTCGAGTACGGTACGCACGATCAGCTCATCGAGCGCAATGGCTACTACACCGAGCTCTACAACAAGCAGTTACTGGAAGAAGAGCTGGAAACGGTGTGAGGCTGCCGGCGTGGCCCTGAATACAGCGCTCTGGCGCAGCCAGTAGGTCGCGGGTACACTCGTTTGAGGAGCCTCGAAGGTCTAGACCCTCCGAGACGGGGCCGATTGATGCACAGCCCGGCTCGGACTCGGCAACATGAACATCTTTATCTTCCCCGCCGATATCCTTCACTTCAACACAAATTCGACACCGTGCCTTTTCCGGCGATGCAAGCCAGGGGACCTTCAATGACGCATCCCCATCCAACGGCCCGGCGCACGCTGGCGTTCATTTTCTACAACATCGTGGTGGTTCTGCTTCTGGTTCTGGTACTCGAGGGGATCGCCAGCACCTATTTTGCTTGTCGCGAGGCTTTTGCGACGGCGCCGGTGGCGGAGAGCCTCTACACCGGGTACGACCGCGATCTCGGGTGGGTGAACCTCCCCAACGTCTATCTCCCGAACATGTACGGCCCGGGGAAATATCTGCGGACGAACTCCCAGCGCTTCCGTAACAATGCAGACTTTCCGGCCATTGTGTTGCCCGGTAAGACACGCATTATTTGTTCCGGCGACTCGTTCACCTTCGGCTATGGCGTGGACAACGACCACACCTGGCCGCAGCTTCTGGCGATCCGCGCTCCGAACCTCGAAACTGTCAACATGGGCCAGGGAGGATACGGCGCGGACCAGGCTTATCTCTGGTACAAGCGCGACGCCGCGGGGGTGGACCACAACATCGAGATTTTCGCCATCATCCTGCCCGATCTGTATCGGATGCTGCACTCATCGTTCAACGGATACGGAAAGCCGGTCCTAGCACTCGAGAATGACCACCTGGTCACAACCAACGTGCCGGTGCCGCGTCTGCTCGCGGTTCGCTCGCCACGTTTACTCCGCCTGCAAAATGCTCTGTTCAATCTGAGCATCACGCGCCTGCTTCGCCGGATGCTTGGACTCGATACCGCCGCTGCACTGGCCGAGACACGACCGGAGCGCAATAAGGAGCTTGCCTGGCTCTTATGGCCCATGCTCGACGACCTGCGGGAGACCAACCGGGCCCGTCACAGCGTGCTCGTTTTGGCGTACCTCCCGACGCGCGAGGAGTACGGAACCGACTTGGGAACATCCTGGCGCAAGCTTCTGGCCCGTTATGCGCAGCAGAACGGCATTCTATATATCGATCTGGCTGATGACTTCCGCCGGCTCCCTGCCGCCGAGTTGGACAAGATGTTCATCGGCACGGGAACGCTGAATTTCCCCGGCGCCGCCGGTCACTACACGGAGGCCGGAAACGCCTTTGTCGCCGACCTGATCTATCGGCGGCTGATCGCCAATCCGCAAACCGCTGCGAAGTTCAACAGCCAGTCAACGAATGTCGCGCCTTAGCTTCGTAGTTGGCTGAAGCTGAGGGGAGCACTTTACCCTGCCTAGCGGCAACTTACCTAACCTGTGCTAAATTATTTGAAGGTTAGGAAGCAACAATGACTGGAATCGATCGTCTCCTCCAGCAATACGACGTGGTCCTGCGCGGCGATGCCTGGCACGGCGATGCCGTCTGGCAGATCCTCGACGGAATTTCGGCGGAATGTGCTGCACACCGTCCGCTTGCAGACTCGCATACCATTTGGGAAATCGTTATGCACATGACGTTCTGGGAGAGTGTCGCCGCGCGCAGGCTGGCGGGCCAACGTGCGGGCCTGGATGAAGCCCTTAACTTCCCCTCGATGCCTTCTGCCACTGCCGCCAACTGGCAGAAAACCCTCGAGCAGTTTCGCGCGTCAAATCAAGAGTTCCGTGCAGCGGTGACAGAGCTGCATGCAGCGCGACTGGACGAGCTTTCCGCGGCTGGCAAGCGTACGTTCTACGATGAGGCGCACGGCCTCATCCAGCACAACGTTTACCACGCCGGTCAGATTGCGCTGCTGAAGAAATGCTGCACTGAGCGATAGTTCCAACGGGTCTGCGGGTTTGTAATTCTGCAATGCGGGTGCTAACATCCGGACTCGCGGAGTTTTCGTAAGGAGGCAATCATGTCGGATCGCGATGGCAGCGGTTTCTTGTGGTTTTTGGCCGGGTTGGGCATCGGAGCGGCGGTGGGGATCCTGTATGCTCCTAAGCCAGGTGAAGAGACCCGTCAGCGCATTCGCGCGGCGGCGGAGGATCTTCCCGGCACGGTGAGGGAACGGGCTCGGCAGGCACGCGAGCAAGCCGGTACCTGGACCGATCGTGGCCGTGAATATCTGAATCAGCAGAAGGAGCAGATTCGCTCCGCGTACGAGGCGGGACGCCAGGCATATCGCGAGGCGACCAGCGAATCCTCGGAAGAAACGACCCCGAACGTTCCGTAGAGCGAACTCGGAAGCGCCATGGAAGACAAGCTGACCCTCTTCATTGCCGTCACCGCAGCCGCTGTTGTGCTGCAGATGCTGATTCTCTTCTTCCTGTATCTCGCGGTACGCAAGCTCGGTACGCACCTGGAAACGGTCGCCGACGAGACCAAGTCCCGTGTCTTTCCCTTGTTGGAGAACGCCAAGGTCATGCAGGAGGACGTAAAGTCTTTTCTAGAGACTGCCCGTCCCAAGCTTGACCTTGTCCTTGACAACGCAGCTCAGGTAACGACCATCGCGCGCACCGACATCGAGCGCGTGGAGGCGACTCTTAACGACCTCCTGGATCGTGTGCGCTTACAGGTAATCCGTGCCGACGAGATGGTGACGCGAACCATGGACCGCGTGGAAGAGACCTCAGAGCGGGTGCAACACTCGGTGATGTCGCCGGTTCGCCAGGTGTCGGGCCTGATGCAGGCCATCAGCGTCGGTGTGGGCGCATACTTCAGCAACCAGAAGCGCCGCCGCAACGGGGGACCGGACGAGATGTTTATCTAGTTGCTGATCCTCTGCGTCTCTCTTCGCCGACGGTGAATCCTTCTAGCTCTGTTCCGCTTCGCCTGCGCGCTTCTTCCTCTGCGCAGGATGCACGAACCATGCAATGGCGATGCTCACCAAGTAGAGCACGATCATGGGCGCAGCAAAGATGCACATGTTCAAGATGTCGGTGGTGGGCGTGATGATGGCCGCAATGATGAAGATCACCAGGATGGAGTAGCGGAAGTTGCGCCACATCCAACCCGCGGTCACCAACCCCATCAGCGCCAGGAAGAACACCAGGATGGGCAGCTCGAATACGATTCCCAGTCCCGCAATGATGGTCAGGAACAGGTCGGTGTATTCCTGAATAGTGATCATCGGCGTGAACTGCCCGCTGAAGGTGATTAGGAAGTCGAGGGCCGCGGGATAGACCATCTTGTAGCCGAAGTAGCCGCCCGCCAGAAACAGCCCCACGGTGCTGAACATGAACGGCAACACATAACGGCGTTCGTGGCGATAGAGGCCCGGCGAGATGAACGCCCACACCTGATACAGCACCAGCGGTGACGCTACGAACAGCCCAGCCAACAGGGACACCTTCAGATACATGTTGAACGGATCGGTGGGATTCAGATAGACCAGCTTCTGGTCGAGGTGGTGGTTGGCCAGCGCCTGCATGATGGGCTTCTGCATGAGGCCGAATATCCGTTCGTGATACCACCAGCAGATGCAGAAGCCGCCGATGATATAGAGCGCGCTGTAGATGATGCGGCGGCGCAACTCCTCGAGGTGCTCGAGGAAGCTCATGCCTGTCATCTCTTCGGAGGCGCGTTTCTGGGTGGCTTCCAACACAGGGCTGGGCATCGCTCAGTCGGTGCTCGCGGAGGGTAGCGGCTTGGCCGATGCGGTTTCGTCCGGGACAGGATCGGCAATAGCGGTCGAAATGTCTTCGGTACTGCCACGGCTGACGATTCCAGGCGTGGGCGCCGTTGGCGGCTCCCACACTTTCTCCGGCGGGAGGATCTTCGGAGCCTCAGCCTGCTTCTTGGCCTGCTCTTCCAGTTCGATGTTCAGCATCTCGGCTTCGAGCTGGTTCTTAAATTCGTTGCTGGCACGCTTGAACTCAGCCATGTATTTGCCCAGTTGACGCGCCAGACCAGGCAGCCGCTTGGGGCCGACGACCACGAGGGCCAGAAGAAAGATGAAAATCATCTCCGGCATGCCGAGATTCATGCGTCAATGATAACGCAGCGGAGAGGCTTACGGCGTCACCACCACCTTGCCGAACTGCTCGCTGCTGGCCAAGTATTCGTGCGCGGCTCGCGTTTCGCTCAGCGGGAAGACCCGGTCCACTACCGGCTTCAGCTTTCCGGCGAAGACGTGTTTCAGCACCTCGTCCAGCTCGCCCATTGCCCCCATATAGGAGCCCAGCAGCGAGAGCTGGCGCGAGAACAGGAAACGCAGGTCGAGATCGCCTTGATAGCCGGTAGTCGCACCGCACGTGACGAGCGTGCCGCCGGGCCTCAAGGACTTCAGGCTCTCCTTCCACGTGGCCTGGCCGACGTGCTCGAAAACAATGTCCACTCCCCGCTTGTTGGTGAGGCTCCGCACCTCGTCGCCAATCTTCTGCTGGTAGTGGTTGATGGTGTGGTCTGCACCCAGCTCGCGCGCCCTCTCCAGCTTGCGTTCGTCGCCTGCCGTAGTGATGACGTACGCGGAGAGCATCTTACAAATCTGGATGGCGGCCGAGCCCACGCCCGAGCCTGCACCCAGAACCAGCACTGTCTGGCCCGCTCGCAGTTGCGCACGGCCCACGAGCATGTGCCAGGCGGTCAGGAAGACGAGCGGCACGCTGGCAGCCTGCACAAAGTCCAGAGTGTCGGGGATGGGGATGACATTCACCCGCGGCACCGCGATCAGCTCGCAGTTGCCGCCATCCACTCCGTTGCCCAGCACATTGAACTGCGGGCAGAAGTTGTGGCGTCCCTGGTTGCATTGCTCGCAATGGTTGCAGAAGACCATAGGCGCCAGCAGCACGCACATGCCCTCGCTCAAATCATTGACGTATTCTCCGCACTCGACGATCTCACCTGCGATGTCGCTGCCTAGGGTGTGCGGAAGCTTCACGCCGGGCAAACCCTTGCGCACCCACAGATCGAGATGGTTCAGGGCGCAGGCGCGCACGCGGACGAGCACGTGGTCCTTGCGCAAAACAGGATCAGGAATGTCTTCGTACTTCAGGACCTCAGGACCGCCGAACTCATGAATGCGGATGGCCTTCATTGTGCGCTCCTTATTACTCCTATGCGTCGTTTCGATTTACGACGCCCAAGGGTGCCTGCCAACTACATGAAAGCCCCCAGCCATTTTACCGGCAGGTGAGCGGCAACCGCGTTCGCCAGCTTCTCGTCCGCGGTAACCAGTTGCGCCCGTGATGCGACGGCGAGGGCGACGTAAACGCTGTCATAAACAGTCCGGTTGAAATGAGTGGCGATATTGAATGCGTCCTCGACCAGGCCCTCCGAAGGAACCGTCGTCAATCTTAAGTCCTTCAGCGCTGCGATGTTGATGTGGGCTGCTTCTCGCGTGCATCTGCCATTGCGAACGGCCTTCCACAGGATGTTGCCGAACTCTGCCCAAAACAGGTCTGGGACCATCAACTGAACCTCGCGCCTATAGTAGCGGTCAAGCAGGGCGACGGCTTCCCCGACCAGGGTCTCGTCCTGGAGTGACCACTTTGCGGCAACGCTTCCGTCAATGACCAGTGACCTCACCTCTCCCGGTCCTCACGCTGCATTTCTTCGGTAGAAGGAAACGGTCCCGGTAAGGGAGAAGGCCGCGAACGAAGCTCTGCAAGACGCCGCATGGCTTCCCGCCACGCCTTCAACTCGCGGGCTGTGGGCACATTTTGCTCCAACAAGGTGAGGACTTCTGCAGCGATCGACTTTCGGTGTTGTCGGGCACGTCTCCGCAGCGCCTCATACAGCTCATCGGGAACGTTTTCTACGTATAGGGTGGCCATAGGAATTTCCTGGTAAAGTCTAGCATGGTTGGGGACTGCCGGGAATGCTCGACATCGCTCCGACATTTTGACTTTACCTTCACGCCTCGAAATAATTGAACCTGCTCGTCCATGGACATCTACGAACAGATCGTCGAATTGCGCCGACAAGGCCGTCGCGGCGCGGTGGCCACCATCACCAACATGCGCGGCTCGATTCCCTCCTTTCAGACCGCGAAGATGCTGGTGCGCGACGATGGCTCGATTGTGGGAACGATCGGCGGCGGCTGCGTCGAGGCCGAGGTCTGGCAGGCGGCACGCGAGGTGATGGAAGAGGAGAAGCCGCGCACGCTGACCTTCAACCTCAACAATAACCCCAAGTACGATACGGGCCTGGTCTGTGGCGGGACGCTGGACGTCTTTATCGAGCCGGTGCTTCCGCCAGCGCTGCTATACATCTTTGGGGCGGGCCACGTAGCCTACAACCTGTTCAAGGTGGCGGTCATCGCCGGGTTCGATGTGGTAGTGGTGGACGACCGTTCGGCCTACGCGAACCGCGAGCGGTTCCCCGATGCGCGCGAAGTCATCGCCGACGATTTCGAGGCGGTCGCGGCGCGGCTGGATCCGCCGGAGGCGTCATACATCGTCATCGTGACGCGTGGTCATCGCGACGACATGCGTGTGCTGCGCTGGGCAGTGAATACCAACGCACGATACTTAGGCATGATCGGTTCCCGGCGCAAGACCATCTCCATCTACAAGGAACTGGAAAGAGAAGGCATTCCACCTGAGAAGTTCGCCCACGTCCATGCTCCGGTGGGCTTGGAGATCGGCGCGGTCACGCCGGAAGAGATTGCCGTAGCCATCGTCGCAGAGATGATTGCCATCCGTCGGCGCGCCGCGACCAACGTCCCAAACAAAGCATATTCGTACCCTGCCAGCCAAAGCCCCGAGCATGAAGAGCAGGACGCAGTGGAGAGAAGCAGCGATTAGTAATTAGCATTTAGCAAATGGCTCGTAGAACTCAGGAATTAGCAAGTGCCACCAAGGCAAAGCTGGCAACAGTAGCTAAATGCTAGTTGCTACGTGCTGGTGGCTTCTTTTATCTTCGAGACATGGCGCTTGCTCCAAGCTTCTGCGGAGTGATTCTGGCGGCTGGCTTTTCCAGCCGCATGGGCCGCGACAAAGCGCTACTGCCCTGGCCTCCGGTCGCGGAGGGCACACCCGTAGCAAACACGTTTCTGGGCGCTACCATCGATCTGCTTCAAGCGTACACCGATCTCGTAGTAGTGGTTGCCGGCAGGAACGAGGCAGTGATTGATCCCATCGCCTACGCGCATGGAGCGTTCGTCACCGTCAATCGCCAGCCGGAACGCGGCCAATTCAGTTCGCTGCAAGTCGGCGTGCGCGAGGTACTGAACCGCGGACGCGATGCCGCTGTGATCGCTCTCATCGACCATCCACCGGCTCTTCCGGCGACGGTGCGGAACCTCCGCGATGCCTTTCTCGACTCCGGGCCGAGTGTGTGGGCGGCGGTGCCGGAGTTTCGCCGCGGCGAACAACTCGTGCACGGCCATCCCGTCGTGGTTGGGCGGGAGATGATCGAAGCATTTCTGCGCGCACCCTCCGACGCGACCGCCCGCGACGTCGAGCACCATTATCAGGAACACATCCAGTACTTGCCGGTGGACGATGCGCGCGTTGCCACCAACATTGACACTCCGGAAGATTACGAGCGCCTGTTCTCCTCAGACCTTATTTCCTCGGAGAAGCGGTTTTGAGTTGGGAAGAGCTGCCCGGTCCGGCGAGAGCATTCGTCGAATCGGTGCTCGAACTCAAGCCGGCCATTGCCGTCTTCGATTGCGATGGGACGCTGTGGAGCGGTGACGCCGGGGCCGACTTCTTTTACTGGGAGATCGAGCACGGACTCGTAAGCACCGAGGTCGGCGAGCGGGCACGAGCCCGCTACAGACAATATGAAGCCGGCAAGGTCAGCGAAGAGCAGATGTGCGGCGAGATGGTCACCATGAATCGTGGAGTACCGCTCGAGACCTTGCAGCGGGCCGCGGATGAGTTTTACCACCAGGTCGTCAGGCCTCGCGAATTCCCCGAGATGCATGAGCTCATCCCCCGGCTGGCGGCACAGAGGTGCGATGTCTGGGCGGTTTCTTCCACTAACAGCTGGGTGGTGGAAGTGGGGGCTACGCAATTTGGTATCGCGCGGGATCATGTTCTAGCAGCCTGCGTTCAGTTTGATGACGGAGTGGCCAGTGACCGCCTCATCCGCGTTCCGACCGACGAGTTGAAGGCGGTGGCAATCCGCGACGTAATCGGCAAGCCGGTGACCGCAGTTTTCGGCAACTCCATTCACGATCAGTCCATGCTGGAAATGGCTGTGTATCGGATTTGCGTCAATCCCAATCCTGACCTCGAACGGATCGCGCAGGAGCGTGGATGGACCGTGTATTGGTCGGCGGCGATTGGCTCAGCTCCCTAGCGGGTGTTCAGCAAGATTTCCCGTTCCCTTAGAACGAAAACAACATCTGCAAGTCAATACGCCGGTTGGCCGAACCCGAGGAGAAGGGCGGACCGGCCAGCGCATTCGCCTCCCCGAAGATGGGCGAGTCCAGATTGCCGACCGGCGGCGCATAGTTCACGTTATTGAGCAGGTTGCGCGCACTGACGGTGAACGTCAGGTTGTAGCGATGAGTGGTCTCATTGCCAAAGCTGAACGGGTTGCCACCTCCGCCACTAAGTCCCCGTCCACCCAGGCCGCCACCGCCGTGGCCACCTCCTCCGCCGCCATGCCCACCACCACCTCCCCCACTCGCCATGGCCGTACGCTCCAATTTCGGTCCTAGTCCGAAGGTCTTGCTCAACCGCAAGTTCAGGGTGAAGAGAGAAGTGGCGCTTCCGGTATTAATGGGCGCGATGGGCTGGCCTGCAATCGGCACGCTGTTGAAGTTGCCCCACGGTGTCATGTAAACCTGGCCGCCTGGACCGGCCGTGGTTCCGATGGCCGGCCGGTCGTTGAAGATCGAATCTCCGTTCAGGTCCTGGCCGACGATGATATTAAACGGCGCCCCCGACTGGGCAATGATGAATGGGTTAAGGCGTAAGCCGTACTTCAGGGAGATACTGCCGCCGAGAACGAAGCGGTTGCGTACGTCGAAGCTGGCGCGTCCCCAATCCTCCATCGGATCGTACGAATTCATGATGAAGGCTGCGGAGGATGACCCGCCTCCGAAAAAGCTGCCGACGCCACCACCCGCTCCGGCGCCTAAATCGCTGTTGGCAAAATTCAACGAGTAGAAGCCGAACAGCGAAACTTTGTTTCCTGCGTTGATTCGAAAATTGGCGATGAGTTGGTTCTGTACGAAGACGCCCTCGGAGTTGTATTGGTAGATGTTCGTCGTCCCACCGAAAGGACGCATGTCGCTTGGCGGGTAGGTCCCCGGCAGCGGAGCATTGGCGTTGCGTATGAAAAACTGGTGCTCTCCACGGGCGTTGAGATAGGTGATCGAAAGTGTCGAGCTTTTGGTAATCTGGCGCTCCATGCCGAAGGCGGCCTGCAGCGTGTAGGAGGGCTCGATATTGGGAGCAACTTGATAGACCGTGGGGGAGGTTGTCGCCAGCTTCGCAAGCTCGCTCGGAGGCGGAATCTGAGGATAGAAAATCGGATCGCTGACAATGTACTGAACCTGCGTAATTCCGTTTTGCCGCTCCGCCTGCAGCAGGTAGTTGTAGGAAAAGCGGTCGTAGAAGATGCCGTAGCCGGCGCGCAGAACGGTCTTTGGCGGAGTTTTGCCATGTCCCAGTCCCCAAGCCAGGCTGATGCGCGGCGCCCAATCACCCTTGTATGGAATCCCCGTCTGCGTTTCATAGCGCAGGCCGGCAGTCAGCGAAATGTTGGGCTTGACTCGCCATTCATCTTCGGCATACAGCCCCACGTCCAGCATGGATACGTCCGACAATCGCTGTCCCGTGATGATGGAGAACTGGCTCGGGCCACCGCCCATCATCTGAATCTGTTGCGGCGTGAGACCTTCCTGTAGTCCAACCTGGGTAATCTGGTAGGCATTCAACGACGAAAAATTGTACGTGCCGTTGAAGCCGGAGTCCTCATTGCTGGAATACAGCGTGTCTCGCAGCCTGCCACCAAACTTGATGAAGTGGTGCCCGTGAGCAATCGAGGTGTAGTTCTGCAGCTCGTAGTGGTCCTGATTGCTGACAATGGTGCCTGAGGGACTTCCCCCGCCGGTGAACGCTCCCTGCACAACCAGCGTCGGCTCGGTACTCAGCGGAACCTGATTGCCGCTTTGCCGGATATATTGGAAGCGAGTCTCATTGACAATTGTCGGACTGATGACCTGGGTGTCGCTGATCTGGACCACCTGTTCGCTGCTATGGGAGTTGTAACCCACCGTTGGCAGGGAAAACTGTCCAATGCCACCGTTGTTCTGCGTGCTGTGCTCGTACTGATAGCGAACCGTCAACGTGTTGCTTGGCGTAAGCTGAAAGTCAAAGCGCGGACTGATGTTGAGCACCGTCGAAGGGCTGGGAACCGCGGTGTTGTAGGGAACGATCTCATTGCTGGGATTCAGTATTTGAGCGGCGACAACCGATTCGTTATCGATGTTTCTCTGCTGGACGGTAAAGAAGAACGACGCCTTCTTGCCCAGCGGACCACTGATGTTGCCATTGAAGATTTCCGAGTAGTAGCCGGGTTCTTCCGTCACGAAGGGATTCAGCGCGTTGAAGGCCGAGGTATTTCCGTTGACCATCACTTGGCCATGAAACTGATCGGTTCCCGGCTTGGTAAAGATTTCAATCCGTCCGTAGCCCAACTTGTCGTATTGCGCCGAGAAGGGGTTCTGGTTAATGCGGATTTCACGAATCGCCGACTTGGGTGGAAGTTGTCCCGCGGTGAATCCGTCAACGTAAATCTGCCCTCCGTTAGGTCCTGCTGACGGCCCGGCCAGCGCCTCCAGTTCGGCCTGTAGCTCGTCAGGATCGTCGGAGAGAGCTTCCAGGTCCTTGCCTTTGATGATCAGCGTGCTGGCGCTGTTCTCCGCGCTGACGTCCACCGTAGGCGTTTCCTCCTGAACCTCGACATGCTGCTGCTCCACCTGGATTTGCAGCGCGATGTCGAGCTGCTGAGTCTGCCCGGCGGCTACATTGACGCCCTCTTCCTGGTCAGTAGCGAAACCCTTGGCTACGGCGGTAACGGTATAGGTGCCAGCCGGCATCCCCTTGAATTCGTACGCCCCCTGGTTGTTGCTAACAACGGTGATCGACCTGCCGTCGGCCGTGGTTGCCATAACCGAGGCTTGTGGAACGACTGCACCCGACGGGTCGGTGACTCTACCTCTCAGCACGCCGGTGGAGGTTTGCCCGAAGGCAAAGACTGGACTCAAGCAGCACAGGAGCAAGCAAGTCAGATAAGGAATACGCCGCTCTCTGGTGCGTAGCGCCTGTTTCCCCCTTTGGGAAGCTTGACCCAGTTTTGGTGGTACCCCCCTCCCCCCACCGTTCTTTAGAATCAGCAACTTATACAGAAACGTCTCCCAAAATATTGATCTGACTGAATTTACGCACAACGCGTAGATTACAAACGGCTTGTATGAACACGTCTGCCGCGCAGGTAGCACCGGCGAAAGTCGCGGTTTGTTACCTGGCGCTCTTGAGAGTAATTCCACCTAAGGGGCATCCCCCGTTCCAAGATTTCCTCCGCCCCCGAGATTCCACGGTGAAAGAATCGTGCTGGCCTGGTTCGGCGCTGCCGTCAGAATCGGCTCTACACCTGCCAGCAGGATGATCACGGTCGAGGGCGTCTCCGCGCTTCCTTCGGTGGCAACAATCATCAACGCGTCGCCTTTCTGCACATCGGCGAGCGTGACTACTGGCAGGCGCATTAACATCTGCTGGAAATCGGGTGGGCCACCTTGCCGGAAGCCTCCACCGCCGCCACCGCCACCCTCGCTGTGAGTCTCGCTCGCAGCAGTTGGGCGACCGGCCCCTGCCGCCGCTCCCGCCGCGCTATTGGCCGCGCCGCCCTTCAATCGCGTCGCAATTCGCTGCGCCATCATCGCAGGCAGCTTCCGCATTTGCGAGTCGCTGGTGATCTTCAGGATCACCGGCCGCTTGCTTGTGAGGTCCGTAACCGTGACTGTGCCGTTCGAAGCGTCGGTGCTGACGACGGTACCTGCGACACTACGGAAAGTCCCAGAGACTATCTCCTCTGCAGTCAGCTCGTTGCCGTCCTGGCTCTTGTCCCCGCGGGCACGGAGCTGGTCGCCCGGCTTGATCTGGTCGAGTGAGCCTGGTTTGGCATCGTCGAACTTCACCGAATCGGGCGCATAACGGCGAATAACAGTCTGTTTTGAGATTTTGACGGTAAGTGGTGTGCTCGAAGCTAAACCACCGGTGGAAAGCGCGATCGTTCCCGCACCAACATCGATTCCCTTCACCACGCCTCCGACGCCGCGCTTTTGCCAATCCTCCCGCTCCCGCTCTTGTTTGGCGGCCAGGTCGGCCTTGGTCATGACAACGGCAGAAGTAGCCGTAACAGATTTGCCGCCATCCGTGCTGACGCCGCCGGCGAGCAGCCGGTCGCCCACCTGCAAATCCTGCAACTGAATGGGAGTGGCCTGTTTCAGGTCCGTCTGGCCGGGAGCCATGCGCAGTAAGCGCGTGGATGACTGAATAGCAACGGTGACTTCTGAGCCGGAGTCAGTTCTAAGGGTAATTGTGCCAGCGGAAATTGTCTTGATGGTGCCGACGGCCCTGACCTTGGAGCCGGCCGACTCAGCCGGTGGCGTTGCAGATCCTTGCGCTGTAGCCTGCCCCGAAAGCACAAGAACAAGCACCACGATAGACACAATTGCGAACTGCGAGGTGGTTCTTCGGGTTGGCATCATAGTCACACTCGCGCCTGATAACAGCCTAAACACACCGGCAGGACTTTACTGTTAAGAAAGCATAAGTTTTGTAAAGCGCGAGCTTGTACGGAGAATACTGTGACAGGTGTCACAGCGGCGACTGGTGGAATTGTTCGTCCAGTTATTTCATCGGCGTGCCGCCGGGCAGTCACTGGAGTTGTGCCAGCGCTTTTTTCACCTTCTCCACGTCCGGACCCTCGGGGTGGGCCTTCAGATACGCTTCGTAGTTCAGCCGTGCGTCGTTGCGCTTTCCGAGTTTCTGCTGCGCTTGCCCCAGACCAATCAGGGCTTCGGCACAGTCGGGTTTGACCTCCAAGGCCTCTTTGAGGCGCGACTCGGCAGCCAAGTAATTCTTCTCGCGAAGATAGTAGTAGCCGACCTCGACATCCTTCGCGGCCTCTTGTTCGGCTTCCGACATGGGCTTCTGAGGAGTGCTTGCGGGCGAAGACCAGCACGTGTGGAATACGGCGTCGATGCAATGCGGATCGAGCTTGTTTACGATGCGCCTGCTCCTTGATTTGGCGGGAGGAGTGGCCTGCGCGCCTTGATCAGGGATTGGAGCATCAGCTGGCGAGGGTGCCGCGTCGGGCTGAGGACGCGATGTGCTCTCGGCGCCAGGTGTTTGCACATTCTGCGCACACATTCCCATCACTCCCAATACCAGCAATAAGACCGCGCAGAATCGAATCATGCCGCACCTCGCATGATTCTAAGCCGGCAGAGACATTGAGTGGATCGCGCTCTCGACCCTGCCTTATTTGCCTTCGTTCAGCTGCTGGGCCAGGTAGGCGCCGATGCCCATTTCCTTGATGGAATGCAGTTGCTGCTCGAGGAAGTCAGCGTGCCCCTCCTCGTCCTGAATCATCTTCTCGAAGAGGTCCTTGGAGCCGGCGTCGCCCGCTTCGCGGCAGAGCCTGGCAGCGTCATTGTACTGGCGCACCGCGTCTTCTTCGTCGGCGTAATCGAATTCGAGCTGCTGTTGCACCGTCGTGCCAACCTTGGGGGTCAGCGGGATGTTAATCGCCGGCGTTCCGTCGAGGAAGATGATCCGCTCGATCAGTCCTTCGGCATGATGCATCTCAGCAATCGCTCGCGCCTTGGTCAGACCGGCCAACCGTTTGTAACCCCAGCTCTCGCACATCTCCGCCTGCACCATGTATTGCGCGATGGCCGTCAATTCCGCGCTAAGGGCCGCATTCAACTGTTCGATTACTTTTGGGTCGCCACGCATGAGGAGCTCCTTCTCCAACAACGTCGCATGATAGCACGCAGAATTCTGCGATATGCGTCACAGCAGCCAGTGACGGGACAGCTCAAGTCTGATTCTGCTCGTCAGGGGAAGCAGCCGATCGTGAACGTCCTGCGTGGGTGAATTGTTTGCCGCTGTATACTACGACAATTGCCTGCCTGTGCATGAGTTCACCCTTCGTAGTTGCGAACCTGCCCGTCACAAGCTCGTTGACTCGGGACAATTCCACACTCCAGCGGCGCATTTTCCATGGGCTTGCTTTGCTGGCTCTTGTCTATGCCTTCCTGGCCGGGATGCACACAGTTTCGGACTTCGACCTCGGTTGGCAAATGGCGACCGGACGTTGGGTCGTGCAGCATCATCACATTCCATCAGTTGACGTCCTGTCATTTACTGCGCAAGGACAGCCGTGGATTTATCCCATCGGCGCGGGGCTGATTTTTTATGGCGCCTTTCTGCTGGGCGGCTTCTCGTTGATCTCCTGGATTGCAGCCGTGGCGTGCTGTGTCACCGTCGCGTTGTTGCTGCGCCGCGGCACCGCGGTCAGCGCCGGCATTGCGATCCTTGGCGTGCCGCTCATCGCCTATCGCACCGTTCCGCGCGCCGACCTGTTCACGGTTGTCTTGTTCGCGGCGTTTCTTTCCCTGCTGTGGGAGAACTATCGAACCGGTAGCGCTCGCCTCTGGCTGTTGCCCCTGCTGATGTTGGCCTGGGTCAATCTTCATTTTGGATTCTCTGCCGGACTTGGGTTGATGGGCGCCTACGTTCTCGTCGAGTTGCTGGAGAGTGTTTGCGGCAAGGAGCGCCGCCGCCCCGCATTGCAAAGACTGCGTCGCGCCTGGGTCTGGCTGGTGTTGGCTGCCACGGCGACTCTCATCAACCCCTGGGGCTGGGGGATTTACCGTGCGTTGATGCGGCAACAACGCGCGAACACCGCGCAGCAGTACTGGATCTCGGAGTGGACGAGCGTGTCGCTGCAGTGGAACGCTGTCGCCCGTGCTTTCTCGCTGCGTCAGACCACGGGCGCCCTCTACCTGATGCTGGCCATCGCCCTGGTAGCGGGCCTGCTGGCCTTGCTTCGAGCGCAATTTGGAGCGGCCGTATTGCTGCTGGGATCGATGTATCCGGCGGTGCGTTACGTTCGCATGGCGGCCGTCTTTACCTGCGTCGTGGTGGCGATAGGCGGGCCAGTGCTATCTGCCGCGATTGTCGAGATGGGAGGTCGCATCAGGACAAGCAAAGCGCGCTTGCTGATGGCCGGCGCCGCGCTTTTGCTGGTGGCCGGTCTGGCCCTGCTGCGCTGCTTCGACCTGGTCACAAATCGTCACTACTTTCGCGGTGAGAGCGCAACCTTCGGCCCCGGATTGGCGCGGTGGCTTCCAGCGCGCGCTGCAGAGTTCGTCCTTCGCGAAAATTTGCCGGGAGAAATCTTCAACACTTACGACGCAGGCGGCTACCTCTCCTGGGCGCTCGGTCCTCGGCATCCGGTTTACATTGACGGACGGGACACCTTGTTTGGAGTCTCGCGAATTCAGCTCACCAGCCAGTTGCTCACGACTCCGTCGGATTCTGCCCTCTGGGAGGAGCAGGTAAGGCGCCACGGTATCAATACTATCTTTCTTTCCTTCGGCGGCTACTACAACCAATTCAAGTTCGTGCGGCTGCAGGATCTTTGCAGCAGCCAGGCATGGCGTCCGATTTACCTTGACGAACTGGCGGCAGTCTTTGTGCGACGCACCCCGCAAACGGAAGAGCTGATCCAACGCTTCCCTGTAGACTGCGCCACCGCACCGATACCCGAGCCACTGCCGGGCACAACCCGCGCTGAGGCCTTCACCGCATGGCAAAACGCAGCGCTTGTTCTTGCCGCGCTCGGCCGCAAGTCCGAGGCGCTGGCGGCCACGGAGAAAGCCCTGGCCATTTCCGACAACGCTCTCTTGCACTGGAATCGGGCCGAAGTGTTGTTCTCGATGGGGCGATTGGACGAGTCCGAACAGGATTACCTGGCTACGATCGCGCTCGATCCCAGTGCATTTGCCTGGGCCTCGCTGGCGGAGTGTTACATGAAGCGCGGGCGCGTGCCGGCCGCGATCGACGCCATGAGGCACACCGCCGAGTTCTCGGATCGACCGTATATAACGCTGTCGGATCTGGCCTACTACTATCTCGACCTCAGGCAACCGGACAACGCGCTGAAGACATTCGACGAAGCGGTAAGCAAAGCGCCAAAGAACATTGACACAGCGGATGAGGGGGCCTTCAACTCTCGAGTGGCGCACGGCCGTTCAGCCGCGTGGGGAGCGCTCGGAAATCTCGACTGGGCCATTTCGTTCGAGGAACAAGCGGTGCGCTACCAGCAGGACGCTCCCGAGCTGTGGCGAAACCTAGCGCAGTTGTACGACCTCAAAGGTCGTTTCCAGGATGCGGCGCGCGCCCGGGAACAAGCTGCAAAAATCGCTGACAGTCACCATCCGTGACGCGGCATCCGGTGCTCCTGCTCTATTGCGACATCAGCCTGTCTACCTCTTGCTCAATCTCCGAAATCTGAATCGCCTTTACACCGGCTCTCTGCAGGGAGTCATTGAGCTGAATCAATTGCGTGCTCTTGAATTTTGTCCACTCGTCAATTCTCGCTCTGGCGGCCTTGTCGGATTCCTGATAGAGCTCAAGAGCCTGCGATGGAATGGCACGGTCGCTGCTCTCGACCACCCGCAGCACCGATGTCAGTCCTGTGCCGGCATCGTGCAGGCCCATTGTCGCGATTGGAGCCTTGCTGCCCAGTTCGATGTTGGCGATCACCTTCTCCAGAACAGTTACCTGCGACAGCAGCTCAGGATTCGTGTTGGCCAGCTCTGCTTTCGCTCCATCCAGCTGCTTCTTGACGGCTGTGATTTCCGCCAAGGCGCCGCGAGCGCGGCGCACCTCGGGGAACACCTCCAGTCCCAGGCGCTGCTGCTCGTCGAGTTCAGCCTGGGTCGCTTGCGACCTCGGATCCATCTCGACCTTAATGCTCTGCCTGAGAGATTGCCCGTCAATCGTTAGTTTTACACGATATATGCCTGGTGCAATCTTAGGGCCTCGTGGAGCGTTAGAACCCTCCTCATCCTCATCGGCTTGCCCGTTTCCCGAGCTGCTCCATCTCAGGTCCCAAACAAAGCGGTGCATGCCTGGCGTGTCTTCGAGCAGCGGCGGATTGGACAGCCAACGGTCGGCGATGGGGAGCGCCTGGTGGCTCTCCTTCGGCTTCTGCACGCTGGAGAAACTCCGAACCACCTTGTTGCTGTTGTCGAAGATCTCCAGTTCCACCTGCTTCGCGGGCGACCCGAGGTAGTAATCAAACATCGCGCCGTCGGGAGGATTCTTCCCTGCCGGCTCCTCCGGCGGCGGCGGCGAGCCGAGAAAGCTATCGTTGTCGATGCGAAGGGCGGTGGCAGGCTGGAACAGCCAGAGACCTGCCGAACGGGCCGACGTATCCAGTTGCCGCAGTAAAGTAATGTTGTCGAGAATCCAGAACGAGCGGCCGTGGGTTGCAATCACCAAATCATCGCCGTGGACGTTCATGTCGCGAACCGAGGAAACCGGCATATTCAACTGTAGAGGTTGCCAGTGATCGCCCTCATCGAATGAGACGTAAATGCCACGCTCCGCTCCGGCGAAGAGCAGATCTTTCTTCTGCGTGTCCTGCCGAATCGCATTCACCGATGTCGGGGCAATTCCAGCGACGATGAGCTGCCAGGTCTTTCCGTAATCCCGGGTGCGATAGATGTATGGCTTATAGTCGTCCATGCGATGACGGTCGACCGCCGCATAGGCCACAGCGGGATCGAATCGCGACGCTTCAATCATCGACACTTTGCTCCAATCAGCAATGCCGGTGGGCGTGACGTTTTGCCAAGTCTTACCTCCATCAGGCGTCAGGTAAATCAAGCCGGTGTCGCTGCCGGCCCAAATTTCACCTGCCTTCAGAGGCGACGGTGCAATACTGAACACCACGCCAAAGCCGCGCTGCTGGGCATTTTGCGCCGTGGTCGGACCCGAAGGTTGTTCGCTGTTGCCGGCCGGAACCGCGCCCGTCAGGTCCGGACTCATCTGTTGCCAGTGCAGGCCGCCGTCGGTGGTCTTCATCACATATTGCGTGCCGAGATACAGCGTGCCCTTTTCGATGGGCGAGAAAAGCAGCATGGGCGTCCACGGGTCACGATACTTGTGCTGATTGATCTCGGTGTTCCACTCCCGCATCGGCCAGGGGGTGACGTCCTGGCTGAACGAAGTGCGGCGGTCCCAGCGAACCACACTGCCGTACACGCCGGTGGCATAGATGATGTTCGGGTCTTGAGGATCGGGCGCCAGCCACCCGCTCTCGCCGCCGCCCACCAGAAACCAGTCGCGACCGGTGATCTGGCCGTGGTCGGTGCGGCTGGCAACGGCAGCGGCACCGGTGTCCTGCTGCGCACCGTACACGTTGTAGGGAAACTGGTTGTCGGTAATGACGTGATAGAACTGCGCAGTCGGCTGGTTGTACCACGAGGACCAGGTCTCGCCTCGGTTAAGGCTGATGGTTGTGCCCTGATCAGCGCCGAGAATCATGCGTGCGGAATTCTTCGGGTCCACCCAAAGCTGGTGGTAGTCGTCGCCGCCCGGCGCGCCGCGGAGGATCGAGATGGTCTTGCCGCCATCGATCGAGCGATAGAGGGCGACGTTGGGAATGTAGACAACATTCGGGTTGTTGGGATCGACCGTGGGTTGACTGAAATACCAGGCGCGGCTGGTGAGGCGAGTGTCGCCGTTCGCGAGCGTCCAGGTTTCGCCGCCGTCATCGGAACGGTAAAGGCCAGACTTCTTCCCGGCCTCGATCACCGTGTACACACGTTTGCCGTCAGGCGCAACGGCAACGCCAACTCGGCCCCAGTCGCCGTCCGGCAAGCCGTGCCCTGCAAGTTGCGTCCAATTGCCGCCACTGTCCGTGGAACGATAGAGACCGCCACCCGGACCTTGCAGAGGAGCGTAGGTGCTCCAGGGTGGACGATGAGCATTCCACGTGCCCGCGAACAGGATATTCGGTACGGCCGCAGCAATGGCAAGATCGGAGACGCCAATCTCCGGCCCTTTGTACAGCACGCGAGTCCAAGTCTGTCCGCCATCGGTCGACTTGTAAACTCCCCGTTCTTCGTTCGGACCGTAGGCGTGGCCGAGCACCCCCACATACACGAGGTCGGCGTTGCTTGGATCGATCGCAATGCGGCTGATTTGTTTCGAATCACGCAGGCCGATGTTCTTCCAAGTGACGCCACCGTCGCTCGATTTGTACACGCCGTCGCCGGAGCTGAGATCGGAGCGGATGTCGGATTCTCCCGTGCCGGCGTAGAGGACATTGGGATTCGAGGGCGCGGCTTCCAGAGCGCCGATGGACGCGATCGGCTGGCTGTCGAAGATTGGCGTCCATGTGACTCCGGCGTCAATCGTCTTCCAAATTCCGCCGCATACGGAGCCGAAATAAAAAGTGGTTCCGTCACCGGGGACCCCGGTTACGGCGACCACGCGGCCACCTCGAAAGGGACCAATCATTCGCCATTTCAGGCCGCTGAAGTGATCAGGCGAAATTTGCTCGGCGTCGAGGAGCAAGTTGAAGGGGAGAGCGGCAAGAAGGAGGAGGATTCGGCAAACTCGGCTTGCAGAAAGTCTCAACGTGGATTCCTCTACCGGGCAAAAAGACCTGTGCCGATAGATTACACTTTCGCGATGCAGAATCACGACTCAACAGTATCGAGGTTAACTACTTGATGAAGGCATATCCTGCTCTGGCTGCTTGCGTGCTTCTTCTCCTCATATTTCCTCCTGTCCGTCCAGTTCACGCCCTGCAGATAGACACCCGGCTCCTCACGGACATGCAGTGGCGGAATGTCGGCCCATTTCGCGGCGGCCGCACGCGCGCGGTCTCCGGCGTGCCCAGTCAGGCGAATGTCTTTTACGTAGGTGCGGTGAACGGCGGCGTGTGGAAGAGCACCGATTACGGTCGCACCTGGCAGCCGATCTTCGACGAGCAGCCGACCGGTTCCATCGGCGCCATCGAAGTTGCGCCTTCCGACCCGAACATTATTTACGTCGGCAGCGGCGAAGGGCTGCATCGTCCCGATCTGTCGGTGGGCGATGGAATCTACAAATCAACCGATGGCGGCAAGACGTGGGCCCATCTGGGCCTGCGCGATGGGCAACAGATTTCGCAGATGGCGATTGACTCACACAACCCTGACCGGCTCTTCGTCGCGGTTGCGGGTCACCCTTACGGCCCGAATCCCGAGCGCGGTGTCTATCGCTCAACGAATGGCGGCCAGAGCTTTCAGAAAGTGCTGTCGAAGGACGACAACGTCGGCGCATGTGACGTAAAGATTGATCCCTCGGACCCCAATGTCGTCTATGCCACACTGTGGGAGGCGCGCGAAGGGCCGTGGGAGAATGCCGAATGGAATGGCACGAGCGGCGGAATCTACAAGTCAACGGATGGCGGGCAAACCTGGCGCCAGCTTACAAACGGCTTGCCCAATGCAATCGCGCAGGCATACGTCGCAATTGCGCCCAGCGACCCCAAACGCCTCTTTGCACCGGTTGCAACGAAGGAAAAAATTGACCTGTATCGCTCCGCTGACGGAGGCGAGACATGGTCAACGGTTACTACCGATTCCCGCCCTAAGGGCCGAATCGGTGGCGGCGACCTTCCCATGCCCGCCATCGATCCAAAGAACCCGGATGTGATTTACGTGGCGACCATCGTCACTTGGAGATCGACCGACGGTGGCGTCACCTGGACGGCGTTTCGCGGAGCTCCCGGCGGCGACGACTACCAGAACATCTGGATTAACCCGAACGACGGCAACACCATCATTCTCACCAGTGACCAGGGCGCCATCGTCAGCGTTAATGGCGGGCGTACCTGGAGTTCGTGGTACAACCAGCCCACGGCGCAGCTGTATCACGTGAACGCCGACAATGCGTTTCCCTATCGCTTGTGCAGCGGACAGCAGGAAAGTGGCTCGGTGTGCATTGCCAGCCGTGGCAACGACGGCGAGATTACATTCCGCGATTGGCATCCGGTGGCTGCCGAGGAATATGGCTACGTCGTGCCCGATCCGCTTGATCCTGACACGATCGTCGGCGGGAAATTGACGCGCTACGACCGCCGCACCACCCAGGGACAAAACATCATGCCGGTGCCTCTGGGTTCGCCCGACTTTCGCGTGATTCGCACCGAGCCGATTGTGTTTTCGCCGCTCGATCCGCATCTGCTGTACTTTGCCGCGAACACGCTGTGGGCCACGCGCAACCTGGGACAGAGCTGGAAGCAAGTTAGTCCCGATCTCACGCGAAAGACCTGGGAAGTGCCGGGGACTGTCGGCAACTTCCACTCCGAGGCTTCAGCGCAGCCGAAGCAGCGCGGTGTCATCTACGCGCTCGCCCCGTCGCCGCTCGACATCAACCGCATCTGGGCGGGCACTGACGACGGGTTGATTTGGCTCACGACCGACGGTAGCGCCAACTGGAGCAACATCACGCCGCCGCAACTGTCTCCATGGCAGAAGGTGTCAGTCATCGAGGCGAGTCATTTCGACGCGCAGACTGCGTATGCCGCCATCAACACATTGCGGCTCGATGATCTGCGACCGCATATCTATCGCACACGTGATAGCGGCAAGACCTGGACGGAAATAACCGGCGGCATTCCGGACAACGAAAATGTCAACGCCGTACGCGAAGACCCGAAGCGCAAGGGACTGCTATTCGCAGGCACTGAACGAGCGGTATATGTTTCATTCGATGACGGAGACCACTGGCATTCGTTGCGGCTGAACATGCCGGCTACTTCTGTCCGCGACTTGCTCATCAAGGATGACGACCTCGCCGTCGCGACGCATGGCCGTGGTTTCTGGATTCTCGACGACATCACTCCTCTGCGGCAGTTGGATAACAAAGCTCTAGCTGGTAGTGCATTTCTGTTCACGCCGGAGACAGCCTTGCGCGTTCGCTGGAATACCAACCCTGATACCCCCCTGCCGCCGGACACGCCTGCGGGTCAGAATCCACCCGACGGCGCCATTCTCAACTATTACCTGAAGTCAGCATCGTCGGGGCCGGTCACGCTGGAGATCCTGGACAGCAGTGGCAAGGTAGTGCGGCAATTCTCGACGACTGATCCGGTTCCGCAACTTAATCCAGACTTTGACATTCCGGCGTACTGGCTTCGCCCGCCGCACCCCCTAGCCAGTAATGCCGGGTTTCATCGCTTCGTCTGGGACATGCACTACCCGCCAGTTCCGGGTATAAAGCCTGAGTATCCGATTGCTGCCGTGCCCTGGAACACCGCGCCTTCGCCGACTTCGCCCTGGATCATGCCCGGCAACTATCGGGTTGTGCTCACCGTGGATGGCCAAAAGTACATGCAACCACTGACCGTGCGCATGGATCCTCGCGTCAAGGCATCGAGCGCCGACCTGCAAGAACAGTTCGACCTCTCGCAGCAGACATATCAGGACCTGTTGGCGCTGCAGTCAGCAATCGAAAAAGTGACCTCTGCGCGGTCTCAGCTTAAGGCCATGCGCGAGAAGGCGACCGGCGCGGAGGCCGCAAGGATCGACGAAGCCAGTAAGGAACTGGATTCGCTGGAAGGCGGGGAGGGCAGACGGAGACGCGGTCCACAGCCGGAAAATCTCACCGGTGTGCGCGCCTCATTGCTTGCGTTGCTGAACATGCTTCAGGAAGTTGACGCCGCCCCGACGACACAGGCAGCGGCCGCGGTGTCCAAACTGCACGAGTCCGTATCCTCGATGTTAGGGCATTGGCAGGAGGTCGAAAGCGGGCAGTTGGGTCCATTGCAGATACATCCTTAAGACCGACGGGCGGGATCCTTACCGGTCGCAACCGGGGCAAAACGCGTGCTCACAACAGATGTAAAACCTGCATGAATCGCGGCTGAACGTTGGTTGACAACCTGCGCTGACGGTCAATAAACTCGATGTTTCACGTGCACTCGCGTTGTGTTCTCCGAGTGATTGCGCAACCATGCCGGACTTATACTTTGCAAGATACCTGCCTCTGCTGATTCACATTGCAATTGCCTCCCTCCTGGCTTTGGTGATGGTTACGCTCTCCTATTTCATCGGCCAGCACAAGTTCAATCCCTCCAAGATGTCTCAGTACGAATGCGGCATGCAGCCGGTGGGCGACGCCAAACAGCGGTTCTCGGTCAAGTTCTACCTGGTTGCGATGCTGTTCATCCTCTTTGACGTCGAAGCCGTGTTCCTTTACCCCTGGGCAATCGTGGGGAGGCCGCTAAAAGCGGACGGCCTCGGCCTTTTCTGGTTCTTCGAGATGCTGGTGTACATCCTCATCATCCTGGCGGGCCTGTGGTATGTCTGGAAGAAGGGCGTGCTCGACTGGAACAAACAAGGCAAGGCGGAGAGGATCTGAAGATGGCGCTGGAGCCGGCAATCACCGACCTGGAGCAACTGAAGGACCGCCCCGAAGTGGCGCGTTTGCTGGCCTGGAACGCTGGCGCCGTTACCGGCGCCAAGTTCGACCGCAACGAGCTCACCATCTGGGTCGATCGCACCGGGTTACGCGAGGCCTGTATCACACTAAGGGACGACGTGCAGCTGCAGTACGAGATGTTGTCGGACGTTACTTGCGTAGATTGGTATCCCAACGAACCCCGCTTCGAAGTCGTTTACCAACTGTTCTCCATTCCGAACAAGCGGTATCTACGCCTGAAAGTGAAGCTTTCCAGCGGCGATCCCAGCGTCGATTCCCTGGTTCCGATCTGGCCGGGAGCAAATTTCTTCGAGCGCGAGGTCTTCGATCTTTTCGGGATTCGCTTCGACCAGCACCCGAATCTGACGCGCATTATGATGCCGGAAAATTGGGAGGGCCATCCGCTGCGCAAGGACTATCCCGTCGAGGGTTACCGCTGACCATGGCCCACATGACTCCCACCCCGGTGCTTGATCCGTCTGATGACAGGACGATGATCCTCAACATGGGTCCGCAACATCCCTCGACCCATGGCGTGCTCCGCTTGTTGCTGGAGGTTGACGGCGAAACCATCGTGCGCGTCATGCCGGACATCGGGTATTTGCACACCGGTATCGAGAAGACCTGCGAGGCCAAGTTCTACCAGCAGGTCGTTCCCATGACCGACCGCATTGATTATCTCTGCCCCATGACCAACAACCTGGCCTACTGCCTGGCCGTGGAGAAGCTGTTGGGGTTGGAGATTCCGCCGCGCGCACAGTGGATCCGCGTCATGCTCAACGAGCTGACCAGAATCAATTCTCACCTGGTGTGGCTGGGCACGCATGCCTTGGACATCGGCGCCATGACGGTGTTCCTCTATTGCTTCCGCGAGCGTGAAGATGTGCTTCGCCTGTTCGAGGCGGTTTCCGGTCAGCGCATGATGACCTCCTACTTCCGCATCGGAGGACTGGCGCTGGAGCCGCCGCTTGGCTTTTTCAATCGAGTGAAGGACTTCCTCGACCGCTTCCCTTCCAACATCGACGAATACGAGGCCCTGCTGACGAGTAACCCCATCTGGCTGAAGCGCACCAAGGGTGTGGCTCATCTCTCAGCTGAAGATGCGGTCGCGCTCTGCGCGACGGGTCCGACGATGCGTGGCAGCGGCGTGGATGTGGACCTGAGGCGCGATCGGCCCTACAGCGGGTACGAGAACTTCAAGTTCAACGTGCCGGTCTCGCAGGATGGCGATGTTTACGCCCGTTATCTGATCCGGGTTGCCGAACTACGCGAGTCACAGAAGATCGCAATGCAGGCGCTGGAGGGCATGCCGGAAGGGCCGGTGAAGGCCGATGCATCGCACGTCGTGCTGCCCGACCGCGAGAAGATGAAGACGCAGATGGAAGCGCTCATCTATCACTTCAAGATCGTGACCGAAGGTTTTACCGTTCCGCCGGGCGAGGTGTACATGCCGATCGAGTCGCCGCGCGGGGAAATGGGCTACTACGTTGTGAGCGACGGCACGGCGAAGCCCTATCGTGTACACATGCGCTCGCCGTCGTTCGCCAACTTGCAATCGCTGCGGAAGATGTGCGAAGGCCGGTTGATTGCCGATGTGGTGGCGGCGATTGGCAGCATCGATATTGTGTTGGGCGATTGCGACAGGTAAGCCGAAAGGATTGGCGTGACGACACCGGCCCAGAGCGTTGCCTTGGACGAGAAGCGCCAATTGCTGCGCCATACGCTGGCCACGCTCGCCTATCGTGCAGGCAAGGCCCTGCGTGGCGCTCCCACCGGCTTCTCGGAGTTTCGGGTTGCCGAGGGAACGCGTACTCCGGGACAGATTCTGGCGCATATCGGAGACTTAATGGACTGGGCGCTTTCCCAGGCGAGGGGCAAAGAGGAGTGGCATAATTCGGCGCCGCTCGAGTGGGATGCTGGTATGCGGCGCTTTTTCGCAGCAACCCAGGCGCTGGAGAATTATCTGGCATCGGATGGGCCGCTGGCGGTCACCCCGGAGAGGCTCTTTCAGGGTGCGGTCGCCGATGGCCTGGCGCATGTTGGCCAGATCGCAATGCTGCGGCGGATGGCGGGTGCTCCGATAAAAGGGGAGAACTATAGCCGGGCCGAAATTGCTGCCGGCCGGGTTGGACCGGAGCAGGCGGTCCCGAAACGCGAGTTTGACTAGGCGCATTTGAAATGAGCAATGAAATTCTCTGACCAGCTCGAACAGCGCTTTGCCAACATGGTCACGCATTATCCGACCAAGCGTTCCGTCCTGGTTCCCATGCTGCTTTATATCCAGGATGAGCTTGGTGCGTTGACCGATGACGCCATCCACGAGATGGCGCAGCGCACGGAGTTGACGGAACTGGAAGTGCGCAACGTTATCAGTTACTACTCCATGTTGCGCACGCATCCGGTCGGCACGTACGACATCCAGCTCTGTACCAACGTAAGCTGCCTCCTGCGCGGCGCCGACAATCTGTTTGAGCATTGCAAGAAGAAGCTCGGCGTTGGCAACAAGGAAACAACCGCTGATGGTCTGTTCTACCTGGAAGAAGTAGAGTGCATCGGGGCGTGCTCGTGGGCGCCGGCGCTGATGCTGAACTACGACTTCCACGAGAACCTAACAACAGAGAAGATTGACGAGTTGATTGACGGGATCAAGAAGAAGGAACAGCAGTAGGACGCTGTTTGCCTTTCGCTATTCGCTTTTCGCCAGAGGGTCGACTGGGTAGCGGAATAGTCGGGACACAAGCGAAAGGCGAATAGCGACAAGCGAATGGCGTATTTGGTTTCCCATCCCGATGAAGTAAAGGTCGTCTCCAAGCGCTTTGGCCTGGGTGCGGCCAATCTCGACCGCTATCTCGAACTGGATGGCTACAAAGCGCTGCAGAAAGCCCTTTCCATGGCGCCTGATGCGATCATCAACGAGGTAAAGGCGTCGAACCTGCGGGGCCGGGGTGGGGCGGGATTTCCGACCGGAATGAAGTGGTCGTTCGTACCTAAGCAATCGGCCAAGCCGAAATACGTCCTCTGCAACGGCGATGAGAGCGAGCCCGGCACGTGCAAAGACCGCTTGATCTTTGAGCACGACCCGCATTCCATCATCGAGGGCGTGATGATCGGGGCGCTCGCCGTCGGGGCCAAGACCGGCTACATCTACCTGCGCGGGGAGTACCGGTATCTGATCCAGATCATGGAGAAGGCCGTGTCCGACGCCTACGCGCGCGGTTTCATCGGCAAGAATGTCTTTGGCTCTGGGGTGGATCTCGACATCCACGTTCACTCCGGCGCGGGCGCCTATGAGGTCGGCGAGGAGTCAGCGCTGATGGAGTCGCTCGAAGGCAAGCGAGGTGTGCCGCGCATTCGTCCCCCCTTCCCTGCGGTGGTGGGTTTGTGGGGCGGCCCTACCGTCATCAACAACGCAGAGTCGCTGGCCAGCGTGCCGCACATCATTCTCGGTGGTGGAGAGTGGTTCGCCAGCCTGGGGACGCCGCGCAACGGTGGCACGCGCCTGTTCTGCATGAGCGGCGAACTGGAGCGTCCGGGCGTGTATGAGCTGCCCATGGGCTACAACCTGAAGAAGATGATTTACGACGTCGCCGGCGGCATGGTGAAGGGCAAGAGCTTGAAAGGAGTCGTGCCGGGCGGATCGTCGGTGCAGATTCTCACGCCGGATGAGATCGACGTGGGGATGGATTTTGATGCCGTGGCCAAGGCTGGCTCGATGCTGGGGTCAGGCGGAGTCATCGTGATTGACGACCAGATGTGCATTGTCAAGTTTGCGCTAAGAGTGACACAGTTTTACCAGCATGAGAGCTGCGGCTGGTGTATTCCGTGCCGTGAGGGCACCGACTGGATGAAGAAGACGTTGACGCGGTTTCATGCGGGCGGCGGGCTGGCCAAAGACATTGACAACCTGAAGTATCTGGCGGAAAACATGCTGGGACGGACGTTCTGCCCGCTAGGCGATGCGGCGGCAATGCCCATCATTTCGTACATTCAGAAGTACCGGAAGGAATTTGAAGATCATCTCGACGGCAAGCCGTGCCCGCTCGAGAAGGTGGCGGAAGCCGCGCTGGTGTAGGTTAGTTTTTACTCCTTCACCACAACCCAGGTGAAAGGGTCGGGCACCCTGCCAAGAGCAAATGGCGAGGGCGAATAGCGGAATTTCCATGGCTGATGTAACTCTTACTGTCGACGGCAAGAAGATCACCGTTCCCGCAGGAACACTGCTCATCGAGGCCTGCAAGAGCACGGGCATCGAGGTGCCGTCCTTCTGCTACTACCCTGGTTTGTCGCTGCAGGGTGCCTGCCGCATGTGTCTGGTAGAAATCGAGAAAATGCCCAAGCTGCAGACGGCGTGCACTACTCCTGTGGCCGAGGGCATGCTGGTCACCACCGAGAGCGACAAGATCAAGCAAGCCCGTAAATCCATGCTGGAGCTGCTCCTGGGCAACCATCCGCTCGATTGCCCGGTGTGCGATGCCGGCGGCGAGTGTGAACTGCAGGACATGACGTTCAGGTATGGCGCCGCTGAGTCGAAGTTCATCGAACTGAAGAACCATCGCGAAGAGCAGCAATGGTCGCCAGTGGTGTATTTCGACCGCCCGCGCTGCATCCTTTGCTACCGCTGCATCCGTGTCTGCGGAGAGGGCATGGATGTGTGGGCCTTGGGTGTTCAGCACCGCGGCTCGAGCTCGATCATTGCGCCGAACAAGCAAGATCATCTCGAGTGCGAGGAATGCGGCATGTGCATCGACATCTGCCCGGTCGGTGCGCTGACGTCAGGGGCCTATCGCTACAAAACGCGGCCGTGGGAGATGAAGCATGTGAGCACCGTCTGCACGCATTGCGGTGATGGCTGCAAAACCACACTGGGTGTTCGCCGCGCCGACACCGGCATGCAGATTGTGCGTGGCGACAACCGCGACAAGAGCGGCATTAACGGTGATTTCCTCTGCATCAAGGGCCGCTATGCTTTCGACTTCGCACACAACGAGGAGCGCGTTCGGTTCCCCCTCATTAAGCGCGAGGGCAAGTTTGTGCCCTCGACCTGGGAGCAGGCTTTCGAACTCATTGCATCCAGGCTCCAGGACGCCTTGAAGGATGGCGGTCCGGCTTCCGTAGGAATCATTGGTTCCAACCGCACCAGCAATGAAGAAAACTACCTGCTGCAGAAGTTCGGGCGGCTGGTGTTGGGAACCAACAATATTGATCACCATCGCACCGCCGACTTCCCTGCTTTCGCGTCGGCCCTGGCAGGCAAGGCCAACGCCACAGCAAGCATGCGCGACGTGCACGACGCACCGGCGATCCTGCTAATCGGCAACGACCCAACGGAGCAGCACCCGTTGCTGGCCTGGCAGATTCGCACCAATGTACGGCTGCATCGCGCCAGGCTGTACGTGGCGAACTCCTCTCCCATCAAGCTGCATCGCCAGGCAACATCGTTTGCCCAGATCGCCGCCGGGTCTGAGGGCAGCTTGGTGCAATTCATCGCCGGCAACGACAGCGCCGCTGACGCAGTGGTTTCGGCGCAACTCACGCGCGAAGTGCTGATGCAAATGCGCGAGGCCCTGAAAGGCGAGGCTGGGCTGGTCATCATCTTTGGCGCCGAGCTGCGCGGTCAGGATGTCAAGACGCTCGTTGACTATGGCCTTAAGCAGGGCGCGAGGTTTATCTGCCTGGGTGACTACGCCAACTCGCGTGGCGCCGCCGATATGGGACTCTACCCCGACATGTTGCCGGGTTACTCTCTGGTGTCGAGTGCCACGAGTTTCCACGGCGACTGGGTGGGCGATATCCCGGTGACGCCCGGCTTGAACCTGCTGCAGATGATGGAGGCGGCAAAAGAAGGCAGGCTGAAGGCGCTGTACGTTGTCGCCTCCAATCCCATAGCGCGTTACAACCTCGATCCTTTCGCGCTCTCGAAGAGCTTTGTGGTTGTCCAGGACATGTTCTTGACTGAGACGGCGACGATCGCCGACGTGGTGCTGCCCGTCGCTAATGCCTACGAAAAGGCCGGGACCTATACCAACACGTGCGGAGACGTGCAGATGTTGAGAAAGGCAGGCGAATTTGCCGGCGTTCGCACGGATTTCGAGTGTATCGTGCGCATCGCCGCCGCCATGGGCTATGACGTGCACAAACTGGTGCCCTTCGGCGGTGGAGGGACGCGTGCCGACATGGGTCAGACGCGGGGTGCGCAGTCGGGCGAGGCCGATCGTCATGCTGTTTGGCTGGCCGATCACAATCTCGAACCCAAGATGAGTCCGTTCGACCCCATTGCCATGTTGGACGAAATCCAACGGCTGGTGCCGGGATACGACATCTCGCGACTGGGGCTGTTATCCGGTCACGACGAGCACTCGCAACTGGCGCAGATTGCCGGCGCAACCGGGACTTCGCATCCGGAGTTGGTGATGCCTGCGAACGACACGCTGTTTACCTCCGGCACACTGGGCCGGTTCTCAGCGACATTGAACAAAGTGATCGAGCGATACGCCACTTCACCGCCGGACCTGGAGCTGGCGGCAGGCTACGATCCATCGGTCAGAATTGGCGGCTAAGTTCGGTTCCTGATTTTTCAGTGAGCGGTAGAGCGTTCTCGAAATGGCCATTGGAACCTTCATTATCGTTTCCCTGATCAAGATCGTGATCGCGGTCTTTGTACTACTGACAGCCGTGGCCTACACCACGCTGCTGGAGCGCAAGGTCGTGGCCCACATGCAAAACCGCTGGGGACCGTCGCGGGTGGGGCCATTCGGCATCTGGCAACCGCTCTGTGATGGATTAAAGTTTATCTTTAAGGAAGACCTCACACCTCCATATGCGAAAAAGTCCTTGTACCTGGCTGCTCCGATGATCTCGCTAATCACCGCTCTGGCCTCGATGTCGGTCATTCCAATTGGCCCGTGGATCACGGTGGGGTCGATCCATACGCCGCTGCAGATCACGGATGTAAACATCGGCGTACTGGTTATCCTGGGGATTACCTCCATTGGCGTGTACGGGGTTGCATTGGCCGGGTGGTCATCGAATAGCAAATATTCATTGCTGGGCAGCCTCCGCGCCTCGGCCCAGATGATGAGCTACGAACTCGCACTGGGACTGTCCCTCATAGGGGTGCTGATCCTCGCCGGCAGTTTCAGCTTACGCGACATTGTGGATGCCCAGTCGGGAACGTGGCTGGGGTTCATCCCCAAGTGGTTTTTCTTCAAGGGCCAGTTCGTCGCCTTCTTCATTTACATCATGGCGGCTTACGCCGAGACCAACCGCATACCGTTTGATCTCGCGGAAGCAGAGTCGGAACTTGTGGCCGGCTATCACACCGAATACAGCTCTATGAAGTTCGCCATGTTTTTCATGGCCGAGTACGCGAACATGTTCACGGTAGCGTGTCTGGCGTCCGTCTTGTTTCTGGGCGGGTGGTCGGGACCGGTCTTCGGCCCGCCAATTGTGCAGTCGCTGCTGCCGGTTTTCTGGTTCGTCGTGCGGGTGTTCATCTTCATCTTCATTTACATATGGGTCCGCGGCACGTTGCCGCGTTTCCGCTATGACCAGTTGATGGCGTTTGGCTGGAAGTTTCTTCTGCCACTAGCGATTGCAAACATCGTCGTCACCAGCCTGGTCGTGGCGCTGAAGTAGCAGGTTGGGGATTTCATGGCTCGGCAGCTCTTGAATTTCACACGAGTCGACTTAACTAAATACTAAGCGCCAAAGGCTAAGTGCTTCGGTAACGGGATAATGCTGCACCTGGTTCTGTTCTTCATCTTCGCGGCAGCCTGCGTGGGCGGCGCCATTAACCTGCTCGCGCAGCGGCATCCCATCAACAGCGCGCTGTCGCTGATCGTGGTCATGGGCTCGCTGGCGGTGATTTACCTGTTGCTGGGTGCGGAATTTGTTGCCGCGGTCCAGGTTATCGTTTATGCCGGAGCGGTGATGGTGCTGTTTGTCTTCGTCATCATGCTACTCAACGCGGGCGAGGAAGAGCGCTTGCCTCGAGCCAGCCGTGTCGCCACGATGCTCGGCGTCCCCGGGCTGATTATCGGACTAAGCATCGGCATCTGGGTGGTGAGCCGCCTGACCGGGCTCGACAAGATCGGCATCGGCGGTCCGAGGGTAATGAACGGCAACGCTGCATTCGGCAACCCGCTCGCCGTCGGGCATTTGCTGTTCCGGCAATTTCTGTTGCCGTTTGAAGTTACCTCGATTCTGATTCTGATTGCCATCATGGGCGCTGTGGTGCTGGCACGGAGGGAGGAGTAGATGGTACCTCTTTCCTACTACCTTATTCTGAGCGGGATTCTGTTTGCCTGCGGCGTCACCGGCTTTCTGATCAAGCGGAACATCATCACCATCTTTCTTTCCATCGAGCTGATGCTGAACGGCGTGAACCTGTCGTTCGTCGCCTTCGCCGCTCAGCTCAAGTCGCTGGACGGTCATATCTTCGTGTTCTTTGTGATGGTGGTGGCCGCCGCTGAAGCAGCGGTTGGTTTGGCCATCATCATCGCCGTATTCCGCACGCGTGAAACTCTGAACGTGGACCGCGTGAATTTGCTGAAACTGTAACAGGTGCTGTGCGGTTCGCTGTTCGCCAGATGTAGAACAGCCGCGTTTTGCAAAGGCGAAGAGCGAATAACAACTCCGGTTGCTGAACGAGTGTAGTAACTGAACTCTATGCACCTTTGGATCATTCCATTGCTGCCGCTGGCCGGAGCCGCGATCAACGGGCTGCTGGGCAAGCGCTTCTCCAAAACCCTGGTCAACGCGATTGCGCTGGGCTCCACAGCGTTAGCGTTTGTTTACGCATTGTGGGTAACGGTGCAGTTCGCGCGCTTGCCAGCAGACCAGATCCCGCACATTGAGCACTATGTCATCTGGGTGAGCGCGGGCAGTTTCTGGGCCGAGTTTGGCATGTACCTCGACCAGCTCTCCCTTGTGATGCTGCTGGTTGTAACCGGCGTCGGTTTTCTCATTCACATTTATTCCGTTGGGTACATGGCGCATGAGGGTGGTTACTATCGCTATTTTGCTTATCTGAACATCTTCATGTTCTTCATGCTGACGCTGGTGCTGGCGGACAATTACCTGCTGATGTTCGTTGGCTGGGAGGGTGTAGGCCTGGCGTCATACCTTCTCATCGGATTCTGGTTCCTGAAAAAATCCGCGGCGGATGCAGGGAAGAAAGCATTCATTACCAACCGCGTCGGTGACTTCGGATTCCTGATTGCTCTCTTCCTGCTGATCAAGCACTTTGGAACGCTGCAATACGACAGCCTGTGGACCCTGGTCAGCAAGTATCCGGTCGAAACCGGTGGGGCCGGCCTGCTGACCGCAATCGGGTTGCTGATGCTGATGGGCGCGACCGGCAAGTCGGCACAGATTCCGCTGTATGTTTGGCTGCCAGACGCGATGGAAGGACCAACACCAGTCTCGGCGCTCATCCACGCCGCAACCATGGTAACAGCGGGTGTGTACATGGTGGCCCGCTCGAATCCCATCTTTGGCCGCGCGCCTGACGCGCGCATGGCTGTCGCGGTGATCGGCACACTGACTGCGATCTTCGCGGCCTCGATCGGCATCCTGCAGACCGACATCAAGAAAGTGCTGGCGTACTCCACCATCTCGCAGCTTGGCTACATGTTCATGGGCTGCGGCGTTGCTGCCTACGGTGCCGGCATCTTCCACTTGATGACCCACGCCTTCTTTAAGGCTCTGCTGTTCTTGTCTGCGGGTTCCATCATTCACGGAATAGGTGGCGAGCAGGACATGCGGAAGATGGGCGGTTTGCGAAAATACCTGCCTTGGACCTTCTGGTGCATGACAATTGCTACCTTCACCATTTCCGGCTTCCCTCCCCTGGCGGCCTTCTTTTCCAAGGATGAGATTTTGTACAAGACGTTCGCCAGCGGCAACCACGTCCTGTGGATGATCGGCATTGTGGCGGCGGCGATGACCGCGTTTTATATGTTCCGCTTGTGGTTCCTTACATTCTTCGGTGAATACCGCGGAGCCACCTCGGACGCGGGAGCTCACGGACACGATTCTCACAGTGAGGGCCATGGTGCGCCCCACGAGAGTCCGATGGTGATGGTAGTGCCACTTATGCTTTTGGCGGTGCTCTCCGTCGTTGGCGGATGGGTGGGCGTTCCCCAAGCGATGGGAGGTTCAAATCATTTCGAGCATTTCCTCGATCCTGTCTTTGCGGCCTATGCACCGGATGTGGGAAAGTTGGACATTTCAAACAGCGAGGAGGTTCCGGCTGCACCCGCAGCTGAGCAAACTGAGCATAGTGCCGAGTTGATGTTCAGTGCAGTTTCCGTGGCTGCGGCCGCCATCGGCCTATTTGGAGCCTGGTTCCTGTACTACAGGCGCACCGACCTGCCCGACAAACTGGCGGCGAGCGCCGGGGGCCTTTACCGTCTGGTGCTGGACAAATACAGGATCGACGAACTTTACGGCGCTGTGTTTATCCAGCCGATCATTGCGCTCTCGACCAACGTCTTCTGGAAGGGTATTGACCGCGGGCTGATTGATGGCGCGGTGGACGGCGGCGCCGCCGGAGCCAACGAAACTTCCGACGTCATGCGCCGCATGCAGTCCGGCAACATCCGGTCTTACGCGGGATGGGTTGCGGTGGGAGCTGCCGCTGTAATCGCATTTATGGTTTGGCGGGGTGTGCGATGAATTTCAGCAATCTCCTGACCATACTACTTTTATTACCATTGGTGGGTGCGCTCGCGCTTCTTCCGCTGCGGAACCGTGATCAGCACCGTCTGATACGCCAGATAAGCCTGGCTGTTGGTCTGATTGAGTTCGTGCTCTCGTTCATTCCCGTGTATTACATTCCGCATGGTTCGAGCGGGTTCAAGCTGGAGGTGTTCATCCCGTGGATCCCCCAGCTGCACATCAACTATCACGTCGGTGTGGACGGTATCAGCATTTTCCTCATCCACCTCATTACACTGCTGACCCCGATCGGCGTTCTGGCGTCGTGGAGTGAGATCAAGCACCAGGTCAAGGAATTCCACATTCTGCTCCTTCTGCTGGAGATGGGGGTGATTGGGGTTCTCATCTCGCTTGACCTGTTCTTCTTCTTCTTCTGGTGGGAGTTTGGACTGATTCCCCTGGCGTTGCTGATCGGCATTTGGGGACATGGCCGTCGCATCTATGCTGCCGTTAAGTTCGTGCTGTTCACGATCGGCGGCTCAATCTTCATGCTCGCATCCCTCATTTGGCTGTACGCGCATACCGGCAGCTTTGATATTCCGGTGATCCAGAAGATGATCGAGAGCGGGCAACTCACGCTGGGCCCTCGCACAGAAATGTGGCTCTTCCTGGGTTTCTTCGTCGCTTTTGCCGTAAAACTGCCCATGGTTCCGCTGCACACATGGCTGCCCGATGCGCATACGGAAGCGCCTACCGCGGGGTCGGCGGATCTGGCGGGCGTGCTGCTGAAACTCGGCGCTTACGGCATCATCCGCGTTTGCCTGCCTCTTTTCCCGAATGCATCGCATGCAGCGGCGCCGGTCATTGGCGTGCTGTCGGTCATAGCCATCATTTATGGTGCGCTGGTATCCATGGTCCAGCCGAACCTCAAGAGGCTGGTGGCCTATTCCTCCATCAGCCACATGGGATTCGTCACCCTGGGTCTATTTTCTTTCTCCCTGATCGGCTTCCAAGGGGCTATCTATGTGCTACTGGCGCACGGCCTCACCTCCAGCGCGCTGTTTCTGCTTTGCGGCATGCTCTATGAGCGCCGCCATACATTTGAGATCACTGAGTTCGGCGGCCTGGCAACCCCCATGCCGCGTTACGCGTCGCTGTTTCTGTTTACGGCGCTGGCGGCCATTGGACTGCCTCTCCTGTGTGGCTTCGTGGGCGAATTCCTGGTCCTTGGCGGTACCTTCCAGACTCACCCGCAATTGGCGGTTTGGGGCGCCACCGGCGTGATCTTCTCAGCCTGTTATCTCTTGTGGGCCTACCAGCGTGTGTTCTACGGGGACATCACACACTCCGAGAACCGTGAATTGCAGGATGTGAACAGCCGCGAGCAGTGGGTGTTGGTGGGCATGTGTGCGCTAATGCTGTGGCTGGGCTTGCACACGAAGTTCTTCCTCCGCCGTTATGAGGCGTCCTGCCAGATTATTCTTCAGCAGGCGTCTCCAAACCCGAGGACAGAAGCCATCGGTATGAGGCAATCGCAGCCCTTGAACCAGCCTTAGTCAGACGGCGATGGGAACGGAAGCGATGTTTTCCGCCGGCGCTCGCACTCTTTTGACGGACGTGTTGCGAACAGTGGAAATGACCGTTTATTCTGATGCTCGTGCTCAAGACGGCGATGATCGGCGTCTTGATCGCGTTCAATTTGTTAGTGCACGGACCGCGTCTCCGGCGGCAAGTCGTATCTCGCAAGCTCTGATAACGGTGTTCGGACGATGATCCCAACAGTTGACTACATTCGAATCCTGCCTGAGCTGGTACTGACTCTCGTGGGCATTATGATCATGCTGGCCGACCCGGTGCTCCCTCCGGAAGGCAGCAAAAAGCTCATAGGTTTCATCGCCCTTGGTGGCGTGGTGGCCGGGCTGATGGCGACCGTCATCCAGGCGCAGAACTACGGGGACGCATTCTTCAACGTGGTTCGAGTCGATACCTTCAGCGTCTTCTTTCATTTTGTTGTGCTATTGATCGCGCTCGTCGTTATTCTTTCATCCTTCGAGTACCTCGAAGTGCAGCGCATTCGCTCGGGTGAGTACTACGGCTTGATCCTGTTTGGAACCGTCGGCATGATGCTGATGTCATCTGCCGTAGAACTGGTGCTGATCTTTATTGCTCTGGAGATTTCATCCATCTCCACTTACATCCTCGCCGGGATGCGCCGCCGGGTAGCCGAGAGCGCCGAGTCGTCACTGAAGTACTTCCTGCTTGGTTCCTTTGCCACTGCATTTTTCCTTTATGGCGTGGCCATGATCTACGGCACCACGGGAACCACAAACGTGTACGGCATTGCTCATTTCCTGCAAACCCAGCACTCTCTCCTGGCCTATCTGGCGGTCGCGCTGATGTTCGTCGGACTGGGATTCAAAGTCGCCGCCGCACCCTTCCACGTCTGGACTCCCGATGTTTATGAAGGCTCGCCCGCGCCGGTGGTGGCGTTGATGTCAACCGGGCCCAAGGCAGCGGCATTCGCCGTGTTGCTGCGGATCCTGTTCGCCATGGACGCACCAGGCTGGTTCTGGATGGTATGGTTGGCGGCGGTGTTATCCATGACGCTGGGTAACATCGGCGCACTGGTGCAACAGAATGTAAAGCGCCTGCTCGCTTACTCTTCGATAGCCCATGCCGGATATTTACTGGTCGCATTCGCCGCTGCGCAGCAAGTCGGCATCTCCGCCGCCATCTTCTACGCCGCCTCTTACGCGGCCATGAACGTCGGCGCTTTTGCCGTGGTCAGTCACCTCGCCTCGACCGGTGAGAAATACGTCACGCTTGACGACTACGCCGGGCTGGGGCGGCGTTCGCCATTGCTGGCGGCGATTCTGACCATCTTCCTGCTTTCGCTCATCGGCATTCCCGTAACCGGTGGCTTCTTTGCCAAGTTCTACGTCTTCTCAGCCGCCCTGCAGGCGAACCTGGTCGGACTGGTGATCATCGGCGTAATCAACAGCGCCATCGCTGCATACTATTACCTGCGTGTCATCATCTACATGTACATGCGTGATGAGCGCGTCGAAGCCCCGGTGACGAGTATTCCTGCGGGGCTTGGTGTAGGACTGGCGATCAGTCTGATCGCTACAATCTACCTCGGTGTGCTTCCCGCGCGTGTGCTGAATTATGCGCTGGAGAGCGCCCAGGACCTGCTCAAATAGCGTCTTTCGCGGTCACGAACTCTTCACGCGACAACTGCTTCCCAGAAACGAGTTGGGCCGGGATTGAACGCCCCGGCCCGCGTCATGTCAAGCGGTTGACCCTTCCCTTACTTGCCCTCAGCATTGACGATTGCTGACTCGCTCTTCTGGCTCTGACCTGCGGTGAGCACATGCGGCGCACGCGCGTTAAAGCTCAGACTTTCCTCCGGGCCCTTCAACTCACGCAAGGCATAAACATCGCCTGCCAGTTTGAAGATCAGTACCGTGCGGTCCTCCCGCCAGTTCTCATCCGGCAAGCCAAGAATCATGGCGCTGCCGCCCGTCGCTCGATCGCCAATGCTGACCATGCGACTGTTCATGTTGATCCCGACTGTGTATTCTCCGGCCGGCATCAGCTTGTCGCCGGCGTAGAACTCGAAGGGAATGTTTGCGCGAAGGGTATGGGTATAGGTTTGCGCTACGGCCGCACCGGCCAATGCCACTGCGAATAATGCCAGCGCTGCGAATTTGCAAAGATAGTTCTTCATTTCACACTCCTGTTATTACCATGGGGTTTCGACGTGTGACGTGTGGTCGCGGTCGTCATGCACAACAACCATGGACAGAGTGTTATACGAAGGAGAGCTGCATCGGTTACAAGCCAGAACACTGCAAGAGTGACGAGTGCTTGCTGAGTTGATGCGAGAGTGTGTTCAGCAGCGGTGAACGCTTAGGAAGTCAGAATCGTGTGATGGGTAGGTGTCAGAATTGTGACATCTGCGAAATCCGCACCAATTTCTCGCTAATTATTACCGGGCGCGTTGACAGCACGACGCCTCTTGTCTCAGTAGCATCTCTCCGCCGACCGCGGATCAGTTCTTTGACCCTCAACCTGCGCGGAAATCCTGAATCGCTTCGCCTTGGCGCCACAACGGCGCAGGCGTTTGGCTACTATGCTCGCCTAGCTTCCGGTGAATCGCTTCCACGTCAGCCTTCGACCAGCCGACGGAGGAAATCTCAATCTGGCCGTCGGGCGCGATGTAGAAAACCGTGGGCACATTGGTCAGACCGTACGCATTCGAGGCCGGATAATTCGAGGGATCATCCAATGCCACAGGGAACGTTACGCCGTGTTCATGGAGGAACTTTTTCGTGTCCTTCACCTTGTCCTGGGAAACGCCGAGCCATGTCACATTGGCTCCCTGATTGGCACGATAAACGCGTTCCAGGAGCGGAAACGCATACTGGCATACGGGGCAACTCACCTTGAAAAACGCCAGTACGACCGGCCCCTTTCCCAGAGCCTCCTCCAGGGAAACCCGCTTTCCGTCAACCATCGGCAGTGTGAAACCTGGCGCACGGACACCGGCGTTCAATGCAATCATGAATCAGACCTCCCGTCAGTGGCCAGTGTCCACTGGCCCGTTATCAACTGCTTCACCGTCCTTTAGATTCCCTCGCGCTCAACAAGGACGCAACGCGCAACTCTCGAAGCACCTTCCGAGTCAGTCCGGTAAGCGGCATGCGCTTCCACTGCCGTGGAGAAAACCAGCGAGTACACGCCTCGCTCCACTGCAAGGCGTCCGGCGAGAGTGCAATCACCGAGACTTCGTAATCGGTGTCAGTGATGGTATGCCGTAATCTCGTTAACGGTTCGTTGCCGATGCACTTTCCGTCGAGAACTGTCGGCAACTCCCACATGCACGCCATGAGGGACGCGTTTGCGGGACGCTGCACAAGAAGAATTGCATGGCCGTTGTGCACCAGCGCGTAGCAAACCTGCCTATGCTTTCTCGGAGCTTGTCGGCGCATTGCATCAGCGCCCCGAGACTTGCACCAAGCCTTTAGCGGACAGAGTTTACACTGAGGCCTCTTTGGTGTGCAGATGATGGCGCCGAGCTCCATCATGGCCTGATTGAAGTCACCGGGGCGCTTGGGATCGAGCAGCGTTTGTGCCCATTCCCACACTGGGTGTCTTCCTTCCTCACGGCCAGAGATGCGTGTCAGCACACGCTCGACATTGCCATCCACCACTGCCGCATGCTCGCCGAAGGCGATACTGGCAATGGCGGCAGCGGTGTAGCGCCCAATTCCGGGAAGTTCCTTCCACTCTTCTGCCGTAGCAGGGAATCTTCCTCGCTGCCCGCGCACGATGACCTTAGTCGCCTTGTGCAGCCTCCGGGCCCGATGGTAATAGCCAAGTCCGCTCCAGGCGGCCAGCACTGACGCTTCGCGCGCCGCAGCCAAGGTTTGGATGGTCGGAAATCTACGTATGAATCGCGCATAGTGGTCGAGTACCGCCGCAACGCGGGTCTGTTGCAGCATGATCTCGGAGACCCAGACGCGGTACGGATCATTATTGCGCCGCCATGGCAGGTCACGTCGGTTCCGCTTGTACCAGGCAAGCAAGGCGCGCCGCAGTTTATCCACCTCCTTCGAGTTTAGACAAGCTGCAAGGTCGCTCATGCCGATTGGATTCTAAATCAGCGCTTACTTCCCAATGTGGTATGCCGGATAAAGAATTGCTCCTTGCCCACATTGGCTGGGACGGCAACGTCGAAAAAGCCCACCATCATCTCTTCATAGGTCTGGCCGCCCCAGGTGACTGTCTTGTTGGGGTCCGGGTTGTGCATGTTTTCCTCCGAGTTGTCGTACCACGCAACCGCCTGCAACCGAGTGCCTGCTTTCAGTGGCAGAGGCTGCGCCAGCCGATAGCTCAGTTGCCAGTGGAAATGGTAGTTCACACGCAACAACGTCTCCACGGTTCCGTCGGCATGCACGATGTCGTATTCGAACTGCTTCCCTCGCAGGTGCATATGGGGAAAGAAGCTGAGCAGGGCCGCGTCATTGGGGAGGGTACCCGAAACTTCCACGCGATAGTCATCGGTGCGCGGTGGAATGACGAATGTGTGGTTCGTGAGCTGCAAGGTGAGCACTCGCTCCCTCGGAGGATGCTTAGCAAAGACCAGCCCAATGCTGGTTTGGTCGGAGGCCGCATGGCCGTTGGTCGTATAGTGCATTTGGAAGACCAGGTCGGACCCCGCCGGAACAAACTTTGCGATGCCGTCCGGCCAGCGGTCAGGTTCGCTTCCCGGCGCATATACCAGCAGCATATCGCTGGTGGTCGCGTGGGCTTCGGCGCGTTCTTCTGCATCGGAAAAGCTCGATGGAGTGAAAGGCACGCCAACCGGCGCTTTGCGCAACCAGGTTGAGTTCGCAGGACGAATGTAAACCACTGCGTGGTGTACGTGCTCGCGGCTCGAAGGCCGGATTTCCGACATTTGCACCCAGGTATCTTCGGTGAATCCCGTGGGCACGATTTCGTAGGTATACTCGACATCGCCGCTCGCCGGAATCTTCACCGGCTTTGGCATCGTCACGATCTTGCCCGGCTCAGGAATGTTCCATCCGTTCGCCCAGCGGCGCGGGGGAGGCGCATCGTTCGGCGAGCCTGCAGGCGCACCTGCATCGGCCCACGCCGTAAGTACGGCAATCTGTTGCGCCGTAAGGGAGGGATCGTTGGAGAACTTGCCGTAACGCGGATCGGCAAACCAGGGAGGCATCTGCCGGGATTGCACTTGTGACTTGATGGCAGCGGCCCATGGCCTCGTCTGCTCGTAGGTCACAAACGGCATGGGCGCAACTTCGCCTTCGCGATGGCAAAGCTGACAGCGGTTTTGCAGTACCGGCAAGACGTCCTTATAGAACGTTGGACGGATTAGCAGACGCTGCGTGGCAGGATTTGCCGCAGCCGCGCCAGAAATGTGCTGAACCGCATTGCCAGACAGCAGAAGTGCAGTCACAGCCAAGCTCGCCAAGGCAAACCGCTTGTGCATCGACGACGTAGCCCAGCCCGTCAACCGCTTCAAACCCTACAGTCCAGGCTGGCTCTGTGACTCGTGCAGTTCCTCGGGAGCGCCATGGCGGCGCAGGATCTGCGCGAGATTTTGCGAAAACGCCGAGCGCGGCACAACCATGTCACATCCCGCCTCCTGCGCTTTCAGCTTCAGTTCGCCCTGAACGTGCGACAGGAAACCGATGATGTTCGTGCCCTTCTTGAGCCTAGTCTTCAGCTTATGGATAGTGCTCAGGGGCTTTGCCGCGGCATTGTTCAGGTCGAAGATGATCAGCGACGGCTTGTCGTCGCCGTTCTCCGCGATGCGTTCGTTCAGGTCTTTCTCAGTCTTGACGAATTCGACCTTCACGTTCATCTTGCGAGCCGTCTCCTGAATCTTGGCCAGGAAGAACAAATCATCCACGAAGGCGAAGATGCGTGTGGGCTGCTGTTCTGAGGTTGCAGGGAGGGGCTCGGGATCGGCCGGCAAGAACTGCTTGCCAAAGTTCTGTCCCCGGCCACCGCGGCCCTGCCTCACGTTGCCATTGTTGCCCTGGGCGTTACGGTAGCTGTGGTCCATGGGAGCGGTGTAAATTCCGCCGCCTGTTTGGCCTTGCCCTCCCGCGCGGGGACCGTGCCGGCGGCCGTGTCGCTTGGGAGGTCCATGGCGATGCTGTTGTCCACTGGGTTGCGGTGCGGTGTGCGAGACGGGTCCGCGACGTCCGCGCCGCCGTCTGCGTCCTTTCCCGCCGGACTGTCCGGAGGGAGGGTTCGATCCTTGATTCATGCTTCTCTCGTTGTAGTTGCTACCCGCAAGATGGCGGGCTCCCACATTTGTGAACCGCTTGTTCCTCGGCCGCGCACTCGCATTGTTCGGGTGGTTGGCGAACTGGCGGTTGGATACTTCGCTGAAATCGAGTCAGTTGCGTCCGTCTGGCGCGCCTGGAAAACTGAGCGCGAGGAACGCCGGCACGGAAGTGCGGCGATTGGAGGACGCTCTTATCCTACCCAGCTTTGGGGCACAAAAGCAAGCCCAAAAGCTGCTTTTGCATAAGATGCCATCAACTAGTAACGGGATGTCGCAACACTCAGCATCTGCCGTCCGCTCTGCCTTTTCGCTCCCGTTTCCGGGAAAACCTGCCACCTGAAGTTTAAGAGAGGGAGGTTGCAACTACCTATCTACTCCCGCGAAAGGCGCGGAAGAACCCCGTGGAGCCGCCTTCCCTACTTCCTAAACATCTGGCGAGCGATGAACAGCGCGTTGGCCGGGCGCTCCGCCAGCCTCCGCATGAAATACGGATACCATTCCGTTCCAAACGGAATATACACCCTCAGCCCATAGCCCTCGCGGACCAGTTGCTGCTGCAGGTCGCGACGCACGCCGTAAAGCATCTGGAACTCGTAGGCCGAAGCGGGAATGTTCTCAGCGCTGGCAAACTGCTTCAGCTTGGCAATGATGTGCTCGTCGTGCGTGGCGATCCCATGATAGACGCCGCTCTTCATCAGGACGCGCGACAGCTTCAAGTAGTTCGCATCCACTTCGGACTTCTTCGGGAACGCGATCTCCGGCGGTTCCTTGTATGCACCCTTGCACAGGCGGATACGAATCCGCTCCGCCAGCAGGTCGTTCACGTCCTGTTCGCTGCGATACAGATACGATTGAATAACCGTGCCAACTCGGCCGGCATGTCCAGGCAGACGATGCAACTGGCGCACAAAGTCGATAGTCCGCTGGGTATAAGGCGAGCCTTCCATATCCACGCGAACAAAGCTGTTGATGCGTACAGCGTGCTCCACCAGTTCTGTGACCAGTCCGAAAGCCAAGTCCTGGCTCACGTCGAGGCCCATGTGCGTAAGCTTGAGACTGACATTGGCGTTGAGCTTGCGAGTGCAGATCTCGTCCAGTAGCCGGTGATACAGCTCTGCACTGTGCTTCGACTCATCAGCGTTGGTGACGTTCTCGCCGAGGTTGTCAATGCTGACACTCGCGCCCCATTCGTTCACCGCCTGCGTGGCGCGAATCACGTCGTCCAGTTGTGTGCCAGCCACGAAGCGGCTGGAGAAACGTAGTCCTAACGCCGAATTCTCAGCGAAGCTGCGCAGACCTTTGCTCTCAGACAACCCGATGAAGAATGCCCTTAGCATGTCGCCTCGTCGTGTCTCCAAACCGGGATCAGCAAGAAACGCGGCTCTTGAGGTTGTGGGGGTGAGTATTGCACTGGTTGAGGCAGAGGAGCGGGAATCTCCCGCGCAAAGGATTGGCTCATAGGTTGCTCGCCCGCTCGACAGCGGGCTTGGCTCACATACCTGTGTATCACAGACCAGCGCCTTCATCTATGAGACAGGTCACTGCAACGTGTGCTCGGGCTTCAGAAGTCGGAAGCCTTGTTGCGGCTTACGGGCCTGATGCATTCTGTGGTCCGATAGCGAAGGTCCCTATTAGCCGGTCAGCCAAGCTTCTGCTTTTTCTGCTGACCTCAGGAATTCAGGCAAAATCCCCCCTCCCAAATATGGCTGCAAAATATTGAAAACAAGGGGGCAAAATAAGTCGCTACCGGCAAAATATTGTATTCAAACGACTTACGTCCATCTTATTCATTCCAATATACTTACGCAAGAGCCAATTTCACTCCCGCCGAGAGGAGAAGGCACTGCCGAAACAGCAATCTCGATTCGCCTGCGTTCGACACCCTGAGCTGGCCACAAACATGTTTGCCCAAGAGACCCCTCAGCAGCTGCCTCGTGTTGAGCTTCATAGCTGCTAACCACTCGACCCTGAGTACGTCCACCGACCAAAGGGGGACGCCATGCGGAAGTCCCGGCTCCTTCTCATTGTCTTCACCGCAGCGGTTCTCGGGGTCGCGGCCACGCCTGTCCGCACTGCGGTTTCGGCAGCATCAGCCGTCGGATCGGTCAGCCCTGCTACACCCATGCTGGAGCCGCGCTCCGGGCACAGTGCCACCTTGTTACCTGATGGCAAGGTCCTCATCGCGGGTGGCATGCGCCGCAACCAGGATTTCTACCGCTCGGCTGAGTTGTACGATCCCCGGACCGGGAAGTTCCATCCTGCCGGCGACATGGCTATGGCCCGCGTCGGGCAAGCTGCCGTCTTGCTGCGCTCGGGCAAGGTGCTGATTGCGGGCGGCTGGATTGGCCACGGATGCACAGATTCCGCGGAACTCTACGATCCGGCGACGGGCAAGTTTGTGACGATTTCGAAGATGACGACGCGACGCGGACGGCCGAGCGCTACCTTGCTGGCCAATGGCGATGTTCTTATCGCGGGCGGCGCAGACCGTGGTGACACCCCGGGCGGTATTGCGTCGGCTGAGGTTTTCCACGCGGCCACGCTGACGTTCGAGCCGGTTGGGTCCATGCACTACGGCCGCATCTCGCACACAGCGACCTTGCTGATCGATGGGCGCGTGCTTGTGGCAGGAGGGCGTGGGGACAGTCTCACGGGAACCGCCGAGCTGTACGACCCAAAGGCGAAGCGCTTCACTCTGACCGGAAGCCAGCTCACCGCGCGGTACAAACACACAGCCGGGCTGCTGCCCGACGGGCGAGTTCTCATCGCGGGTGGATCGGATGAGCGCGATTGGAGGGGCAACCTAAGCAGCGCTGAAATCTACGATCCGCGCACGGGCAAGTTCATCGCCACATCGCCGTTAAACGATGGCCGCTTCAAGCTCCCCGATGAAGCGGTACAACTCGCCTCCGGGCAACTGCTGATTGCCGGAGGAAGCAAACAGGTGGAGATCTACAATCCGGCAACGGGCAAATTTCTTGTCGCGACGGGTCAGTTGAACGAGGCTTGGCACTACATGACAGAAACCCGCCTCACGGACGGCAGAGTTCTGCTGACCGGTGGGTATCCCAACAACGACCGGTGCACCGCTGAGACTTGGATTTATCGGCCCTAGTCAGGCTGCCTCGACCGCCGAACGCGTATCGAACGTGCCATCGATCAGATGGAAGAAAGTCGCTTCGTCGACGACGTGAAAGCGCAGCTCCGTATACCGCTCTTGACTTCCCGGCCTTTCCCGGCGTCAAATACCTAGACCGTCATCATATGTAGGGAAGCTACTCATAGGAGTTGCGATTGCCTTCCGCCAAAGCCGATTTACTGCAAGGCACACTCGATTTGCTGATTCTCAAAGTGGTAGCGCTCGGTCCACTTCACGGCTATGGCATCTCGCAGCGGATCCGCCAGATCTCGAACGATGTCCTTCAGGTGCAGCAAGGCTCGCTCTATCCTGCGCTGCATCGTCTGGAGCAGCGCGGCTGGCTGAGCGCAACCTGGAGTGAGTCCGAAACAGGCCGTCCGGCAAAGTTCTACAAACTCTCAGCCAAAGGACGCAAGCAACTCGCCGCCCAAGAACAGACCTGGCAGCGGTTAACGGGGGCGATCACCCTGATCCTTCAGACGACCGAATAGGAATGAACATGCGCTGGCTGAAATCATTGTTTGCGCGCGAGCGACGAGAGCGGGAGTTTGATTGCGAACTGCAGTTTCACCTCGATGCAGCCACGCGCCAGAAGATCGCCCACGGCATACTGCCCGAGGAAGCGCGCCGCCAGGCGATGCTGGAGCTCGGCGGCAAGGAGCAGACCGCGCGGCAGTTGCGCGACGTCCACGGAATTGCGTTCGCGGAGCGCGCGCGGGCCGACCTGAAAGCCGGACTGCGCCTGATGCGCAGAGCGCCGGGATTTTCTGCGGCCGTCATTCTCACACTGGCGTTGGGAATCGGCGCCATGCGCTCACAAATCACAGCGCGGTTCCTTGCCCAAGGACTGCGTGTCGCCCTGATTGGGTGTGCTTGCGGACTGCTGCTGGCGCTAGCGTCGTCGCGCCTGCTTGCAGGCATGCTGTTTGGCGTGTCCACCTTCGACGCCGTTACGCTTATCGGCGTCATCCTTCTGATCTTGCTCGTAGCCGGGTTCGCCGCGCTGGTTCCGGCGCTTCGCGCCTCGCGCACCGATCCCATGCGGGTTCTACGCGAGCAGTAATCGGCATCGCTGACGGTCTGCACCTGTTGTGGTCGTTTGGACCCAACTCATCGCCGCCCACGATGCCAGAGTACGAATTCCTCCTGCCGCAGGAGAAGCAGGTTGATGCCTCCCTGTTGAGCCAGAGTCCGCGGAACTTTCATTTTTTGCGGGGGTTTTCATCTTCGCCAACGGCAAGGCGATTCGCAGCTGTATTCAAATCTTGCCGCAACGGAGACACGATTGAGGAGCGTAGCGAATGAAGATGAAACTCTTAGCGTTCGTCATTATGCTGTTGATGGTGATGGGCGGTGGCGCGTTATACGCACAGATGGCGCCGTCCGGAGGCCAGGGCGGCCCACCGCCAGGAGGCATGGCGATGTCGCCCGAGCAGCGCCTGCAGCACATGACCAAACAGCTCAATCTGAGCGAAGACCAGCAGCAGAAAATCAAGCCGATTCTTGAGCAGGAGTCGCAGCAGATGCAGGCGCTGCGTGCTGATTCCGCCATGTCCCAGCAGGACCGGCACAGCAAGATGATGGAAATCCGGCAAAACTCCATGAGCCAGATCATGCCGATCCTGAATCCCGATCAGCAGAAGAAATGGGAAGAGATGCAGCAGAAACATCGCGGCGGTCCGGGACAAAATCCCGGCCAGAGTCAGCCGCAGTAAATCTTGTTGTAACAATCAATCTGGCAGTTCGCCGGGAGAGAGCTGGTCCACGTAGCACCATATCCAGGTCTCGCCCGGCTCGATGGAACGCATCAGGGGATGTGATGTGTGGCGGAAGTGTTTGGTGGCGTGCTTGTTCTTGGAGGAGTCGCAGCAAGCCACGTGACCGCACTGAAGGCAGAGTCGAAGATGGACCCAGGTGTCGCCCAGTTTGACGCACTCTTCGCAAACGTGCACCTTGGGCTTGGTGATTTTGATTTCGTCGAGATGAGTGCACTCTCTTGCCATGGCAGTCCTTTCCTAACCAGTCATCGCTCGAGGGAGCTGCGGTCCCATTTGCCGCAGATCGCCGCCGCCTCGTACGTGCTCTGCAGAAACTCCATCAGTGTTGCCTCGGGTGACTCAGCGGTGCGCACATCGTCGTACATCAGCAGGAACTCCTTCATCTGCGGATGATAGAAGGCCGAGCCGGGTCCGATCTTCCAGGCGGCGAAGCGGGGCGGCTCCGGGGCGGCGTAGGAGTAAAACGCAGGTCCTTTAATGTCGCCACCACCGGGCCAGAAGCCGGCGCTGCTTGCCTCGTGCGAATAGGCTTCGCGGGTGATGGAGTCGGCGCCGGGGCGCGGAGGGGCAGGCCGCCCGGAGAAGCGCGTCACGGCGTGATCGAAGCTTCCCCAAAAGAAATGCACCGGACTGACCTTGCCGATGAAGTGTGCCCTGAACTCCTTAAGCACGGCGTCAACCCACGCAAGAATTCGCCAGAAACGATGGACGGCGTCAGAGTCATAGGACTTGTGGGCAGTGTCTTTCTCGAATGGGATTGGATCAGGCAATTCGCAGGGCGTGGTCCAGATCTTCACATTCACTCCGAGATCACTCAGCGCGGCCATAAAGCTGTGATAGAACTCCGCTACGGTTTGCGGCTTTAGGGCGAGTGTGCTCTCGGAGCCGTTGCTGGTCTCGATAAGCAGCTTGTGGTCGATGAAGTCAAACTGCACCTCGACAATGCCGCCGTCGTAGGGCATCGCAGAGGTTGTCAGACCGCGGGCGGTCACGTAAAACGGCACATTCCACCAGTGATTGACCAGAGGACAGAGTTTCAAGCGGACTTTGCCGATGATCTGACCCCACATGTGCAGCGTGGCCTGCGTATCCTTCCAACTGTCGAAGGGTAGTGCGGTGAGGATCTCCTGATCGTCGGTCTTGACGGGATTGGGTTTTGAGGAGGTCATTGGGCGCGCCTTTTGTCTGGTCAGTTTACGCCGCTTGGCGTAGATGCGACGCCGCAGGAAATGGATGCAAGGTTGATTTGGGTTACGGCGCGCAGCACAAAGCGGCCGACGGCTTGTGCGATCGGCCGCTTGTCACCTCCGACCGAAGCGAGTTCTGCGGGCAGGAGCGAACTCGTCTGAATTGCTCCGACAGACCAGTTCGCTGCAACCCCGCCCGCAACGGCGCCTTTGAGGAGAACATACGGTGAGGCCGGTTGTAGAGTTGTCACAGAAATGTCACAAGTGTGTCGGATTTTGTTCACTTGCAACAGCACATGCCGGTGCTTAGAGCACAGCAGTTTCGTGCAGAAGCGCACCCTTGGCAAAGCGCTCCGGACTCAGCACCTCGACCTTGTCCACAACGTTGGTCGTGCCTCGGAGAATCAGATCGGAGAGGATTTTCCCTGTAGCCGGAGCATGCATTGCGCCGTGTCCGCTAAAGCCATTGGCGCAGAAGAAGCCCGGCACTGCGGGTACCGGTCCAAGGATGGCGTGGTGATCGGGCGACATTTCATAAAGACCCGCCCAGGCACGCTTGGGATTGACGGCCAGGTTCTCGAAGCACGGAACACGGTCGGCGGCGCGGGTAAGTACCTTTTCGATGAAGGAGGGCTCGAAGTCCTGCTTGAAACCAGGTGTCTCTTCAGGGTCATTCCAGGCAAGTAGAAATCCGAGACTCTCGGGGCGGAAGTGAAAGCCATTGGTCATGTCAACGACCATGGGGATGGCGTGTGAAACCCCGTCGAACGGCTCGGTTGGGACCAGCATGCGGCGCAGGGGTTCCACGGGAAGATCCACGCCCACCAGCGCGGCCGTCTGAGCTGCCCAGGGACCAGAAGCGTTGACCACCACCGGCGAACTGACCGGGCCGCGAGTGGTTTCTACGCCGCTGATTCTGCCATCCTGAAGATGAATGCCCGTAACCCGGGTTGAGCGCCAGAGGACCGCCCCATTCTCGCAGGCGCGGGTGGTGAACGCAGTCATAACGCTGTAGGGATCGACAAATCCATCGGTGGGACAGAAGCTGCCTCCGAGTATGTCGTCCGAGCGCAACTGCGGCACCATTGCCACTATCTCAGCACCGCTCAGCATCTGTACGCGCGTGAGTCCGAGAGACTTCTGCAGCGCCTGATTGGTCCGCAGGTAGTCGAGGTGCGACGGGTTAGTGGCGACAAACAGATAGCCCTGCGGGCGATATTCCGAAGGAAGGCCCAACCGCTCCTCAAAGCTGGCGTAGAAAGGGATGGAGTAGAGCGACATCTGTATGTTCACCGGGGTCGCAAACTGGGCACGCACACCTCCCATACTCTTGCCGGTGGAGCCCTTGCCCTGATGGGATTCGCGCTCTACCAACAATACGTTGCGACAACCGGCTTGGGTCAGGTGCCAGGCAATGCTGGAGCCCACAATGCCGGCGCCGACGATTACCACCTCTGCCGTTTCCATTTGGAATGCTCTTGTCTTCTTGTCACATTGTAGTGCCATGACGGCGTTAGGCGGTGCCATACGGCATGCCCACTACGAGGCCAATCGCACCCACACCTTGGGGCCGAGGGTCGCCGTTGTAAGGTCTTTTCGTTGCGTCCAGCTTGGATTTGCCTTGACATCCAACCCGAACAGCCGCACAATTCCGCCATCTACCCAGTTTTGCTGCGCGACTGTGGCATTTGTCGAGATTTCCCCCGTCGAATATTCGCCGCCCGCAATGAGGCAGAAGTGTTGATACGCCGGTGTGCCGGCGTAGGAAAGGCAATCCCCATGCTGTCCAGAATCCGGTTTTCGAGCTTGGCCTTGGTTCCAGCCATGCTCCTGTTTCTCTGCGTCTCGTCGTCGGCGCAGATTACATTCGAAGATTTCTCCGATACGAGCCTCACGACTCGATATCTGCAACTGAACGGCAGCGCTAGCCTCCCTGGGACGCCGCCCGTGCTGCGGCTTACCAAAGGCAGCGATCCCTCCAACGAAGGGTCCACGGTCTACTTCCAGGACAAGACACACATCCAGGGACTGGGTAAGCAACCGGTTGCCAGCGGCTTTACGTCCTGGTTTGCATTCCAAATTAACAGCCTCCAGTGCTGTTCTCCGGGTGACGGGATAGCATTCATCGTTCAGAACTCGACTGGAACCGACATGTCCATGTGCGCCAGCGGCTTGGGTGTCATCGCTTTGGGCGCCGGCGGCAGCCAGACATGCCCCGACCAAGGGGGAGCACTGGGCTACGCGGGGATCAACAACAGTCTGGTCGTCGAGTTTGACGTTGTGCAGGACTTATGGGACCCGACCTCCAACCACATAGCCATCCAGACCTGTGGGCCGAACATCAACACTCCGGTGCATCTGCCGGGAGACTTTAGCATCGGCAATAACAACCAGGTGCAGAGCTGCCTGCTCTACCAGAGCCAGCAGTCGATCGATTCGAACATCCCAGTCATGGGAGGTACCTGCAACGGTGAAACCTGTATGGACGGTTCCACCCAGAACGTGGTGCTGGGATACACTCCGCCGTCCGGTAACCAGCAAGGGTCGCTGCAGATCTGGCTGGATCCCATGTTTCTTTCTGGGACACACATCCCAATCGGACCGCCAACCATGGCAGTGCCTTACAACATTGTGTATGACGCGGAGAACAACCCCAGTGGACTCCAACTCGATCCAGCCAACGGCGGCTCGGCGTGGGTCGGCTTTACCGCTTCTCAACCTATTGCCGGTGGTGAGAACCAGGATATCTTAGGATGGGAGTTCACGCTCCACTCCCCCGTTCAGATAACGGAAACGATTCAGCCGGGCGGCACACCGACCGTCTTCGCTTTCGGCGCGCACCAGTCAGCAGTCACGTATCCTCAGGGCTTCCAGAACCCCAGCGGGGTTCAAATGACGGTGACGGCGACACCAGTTGACCGCCAGACCTTTTACCAGATGCGGCTGGCCGGAACTCAATTCGCCAATGAGCAGTGCATCGTTTACGCCGGCACGGGAAGCGGCAACCCTCCCACTTCCACGAACGGCAATTGCGTTGTTTACAGCTACACCTGCCAGGACTCGTCGGGCAACCCGGTAACGTGTCCGTCGGAGCCCCTGTGTACTGACCCGCAACAAGACCAGTGTATTAACGTGGACACAAGCTTCTACACGATGGACAACGTGACCGCAACCAACGCCGACTACCTGGAGAACGATATGATGGGGGACAACAACTGGATGAGCATCTTCCTGTCGTTCCAACCCCGTAAGATCGATAGCTCGACGTCCGGAGGAACCAGGGGCTTCGGAGGCGGAGGAAGCCAGCTTGCTCGCAAAGTGTCGAAGAAGGTTTTGGCTCCGCAGGTAGGATCGGCGGACATCGTGGCCACGTTCAACCCCACCAAGCCGTGATCGCGCGGATGGGTGTAACGGGGCAGTTCCGAGCTGGTGCGCCAGCTTGGAACTGCCTGGCAGGGCGCTTTATGTTCTGAGGTATACGGGCGAAATGGCGTTCAGATCGTTCCAACGCTGATCTGATATCCATTTTGCTTTCCCCGCTGAGGTCGCCAAACTTCGGCGGAGAACGCAATTTTCCGTCCAGACGGACGCAGGCTCCAAAGCCCGTTTTCCCAGCAGACCTGGACGTGTTGACTGTGGATGCCAACGAGGAACGACATTACGCATCGCCGCCTGCGGAGGATTTGGCGTCGGCAAAGATGTCCTTGAGGTCGGTGCGCTCCAGGATGTGCTCGGCGCCGGGCTGCTTGCTAAGGGACTGCATAATTCGTGCCGCCTCCTGAAAATGCAGCGTCGCGTCTTTCGGTTTGCCGGTCATGGTCAGGACCTTTCCCAATAGGTACTGGGCGAGCGCTCGCTCGAGTAACATCCCCAGCCCGTCTGCCTGGCCCATGGCTTCTTCCAACTGTTGCCTGGCAGCGTCGGCGCGATTGGTAGCCAGAAGGGCCTCGCCATAGGAAATCGAGGCGCGTATCGCTACCGCCTTCAGGCCAACAGAATTGGCGCTTTGCATGATCTGTTTCAGCGCGGGCGCAGCGGAGCCTGCATGTCCCTGCGCTAATTCCAAACGGGCAAGGCCTAGTTGCGCCCGCAGACTCTCTTCGGTCGGCGCTTTGCCCACAGCCTGAAGGGCCCGTTGATATTGCTGCCGGGCAGCCGGATAATTACCGCGATAGAAATAACTATCGCCGAGTGAATTCAGCGCCGCGGCCTTGTTGTGCAAGGGCACCTTAACCTGGGTGTCAAGGTCGAGCGCCTGGTCAATATACTTCTGGCCTTCCTCCCCACGCCCGACGGCGGACAAGACTTCGCCATAACGAGACAGAGCCTCTACCGAAAGCCAGGATCGATCTTTCGTCTCCTGAAAAGCCTTCACGGCGTCATCGAGAGTAGCCAGGGCCTTATCGTATTCCCCTTGAGTGGCGAACAGGATCCCCATGCCGCTGGACTCGAGCGCCAGGCTGGTCTGATCGCCGGCCGCCTTGCTGTCGTGCATGGCCTTCAGGAATTGGGCTTTGGCGGTGTCGAATTGTCCGAGCTTGAGATTGATGTCGCCCGAATTTCGCAGGGACTCGGTGGCGTCATCGTGCAACTGCAACTGCTCGCGGATTTGATAGGCCTGGTCAAAATTGGTGAGCGCGTCCTGATACTGACCGTTGTTGTTAAGCGCACTGCCAATATTGTTCAGGGTTTGCGCCTCGCTGCGTTTCTCGCCCAGGTCGCGGTAGAGTTGCAGCGCCTGCTTTGCCAACTGTAGGGCATCGCTGTACTGTCCATGATTGTGGTACCAGGTGCCAAGGTTCTCGTAGGCCACGGCGAGCCCGTACTTGTCGCCGATCTTCTTCGCTACGTCAATCGCCGCTTTGTAGTTGGCCAGAGCGGCTTGGGAATTGCCCATCGCATCCTGCACCGACGCGATGTTGGTCAGGGTCAACTCAGTCCCGCGCTCATCCCCAATGCCTTTGCGAATTTCCAACGCCTGCTGATAGTTGCTGAGTGCATCTTCACGTCTGTTGAGGTCGCCGTAGGCAATGCCCAGGGCATTGAGGATGTTGCCCTTTTCCTCCTTATTGTCGAGTTTGATGGCCAGGCTCAGCCCCTGGTTGAGAAAATCGAGGGCCGCGTCCGGTTTGCCATCTTTGATTTCCACCCTGCCTCGGGCATAAAGAGCATCCACGTATTTTGGATCTGCAGCCAGTACTTTTTCGAGAAGCTTTCTGGCATCGGCGTAGCGGGCGGCCTTCTCATACAGACTCGCCAGCGCAAACTGGACCTCAGTATCGTTCGGACTCACCTTTGCGAGGTTCTCGTAGGCCGCGATCGCCTTGTCCGTCTCATTCATGATGCGGTAGTGATTTGCTTCGATGAGATACTGGTCGCCCCGCGGCAAAGCGTTGCTCAGGTCCATCGCCCGGCGCGACGTCTGTTGCGCCTTCACTGCGTTGCCAAGCCTGGCGTAGGACTGTGCCAGTTTGGCGAATGCCATGGCAAAGTTGGGATCCTCGGTCGTGGCTTTCTCAAACTTGGCTGCCGCTCCTGCATTGTCCCCCACACGGTCGAGCTGGATACCTTCATCGTAGGCTTGGAGCGCAGTGACAGAATTCGTCAAGACGTGCCCTGAGCTTTGCTGCAACTCGCGCAAGATGTCTCGCGACGTGGCTAACTTTTCGCGAACCTGCCCAGCGACCTTCTCCAGGACACCCGGAAGGTCCTTCAAGTCGAAAGGATCGCTGGCAAGTTGCGTATCGCGGTCGCTCTTGAGTTCGTGTACGATCAGGTTTATCTGGAACCGGTTGCTGGCCTTCACCAGTTGTCCTGAGATCACTGTCTCGGTATTGGTGGCCGCTTTGATGCCGTTCAGCGTTGAAGCGTCCACCTGGGGTTCAGGCGTGGAGCGCAAATCATGCAAGACATCTTGCAGACGGCCCGCCGAAACAAAGTGCAGGTGGGCAGACTGACCGATGTCGGAGATCAACCTATTAGAGATGGTCGAACCTACCCAGTCCAGGCTGGGGTCCCCGGTCCCGTTATAGAACGGCATGATGGCAACTGTCGTTACCGGGCCTTGCACGGCGCCCGTTGCCGTAGTTCCGGGATGAATGCGGTTGCGTATCCAGTAGGCTCCTGAGCCCAGCACAGCCACCGCAACTGCCACGGCGACCCACTTCCAGGGAAAGGGCTTCGCTGGGATTGGCTTGGGCAGAGACGGAGCGATGGCCGACTGACCCACGCGGCGCTTCTTCCCTTGCCAGATTTCGATCTCGTCAATCAGCTCCTGCATGGAGGCGAAACGCGTTGCAGGATCTCTTTCCAGACACTTGCTGACGATGGCGCTCAGCTCGGGCGAGATGCTGGAGTCCACCTCCGTCAGCGGGACGGCGCCCTCCTGGGTGCGCTTGACCAGGCTGGCAATGGCGCTCTCCGCGCGGTAGGGCATGAAGCCGCTGAGCAGTTCGTAGAAGATGAGGCCCACCGTGAACTCGTCAGAGCGGGCGTCCAGCTCCTTGCCCATGGCCTGCTCGGGCGACATGTATTCCATGGTGCCGACCATCATGCCGGTCCGTGTCATGCCGTCGCTCTGAACGCTGCGCGCCAGGCCGAAGTCCATTACCACGACACGCCCGGAGGCATCACGCATGATGTTGCTGGGTTTCAAATCGCGGTGAATAACGCCTTCACTGTGGGCCGCCTGCAGACCTGCACACACCTGGAGCATGATGTTGGCGGCGTCTTCGGGCGAGAGCCTGCCCTCGCGCAGAAGGATGCTGCGCAAGTCCTCACCTTCGATGAACTCCATGGTGATGAACTTGACGCCTTCGGCCTCGTTGAGGTCGTAGATGCGAATGATGTTCTTATGGGTCACCTGGCGCGCGAGGATCAGCTCCTGCTTAAAGCGGGCCAGGATGGCAGGGTCGCCGGCCAGGTCGGGACGAATCACCTTAAGCCCGACGACGCGCTCGACCTCCATGTCGCGAGCCTTGTACACCGCTCCCATGCCGCCCATACCGAGCAGCTTCAGGATCTCGTAGCGACCACCAAGAATGTCGCCAACATGAAAGACGGTAGCGCCGATGGAGGAGAAAATCGGGTGGGGGGTACTGCCGCCCGAGCCGCTCGACTCCGCCACAGTCATCGCATCTGAAGGATCACTCTTGGGCGTGACTGGCAGCGGAGAACTCGGGGACGTCACATCCGCGCCGAGTCCTGGATCGGTCATCCCCTCCGATCCAAGCGCAGGCTTGGGCGTAGCGGCAGAGCTGTCGCCGCTGGAGACGGCTATGCCATCCTGCGCTCTTCGCGCTGCGCCTTCCGGATCCGCAGGCATTTCCGACAATCCCCTTGGCCAGACCTCTCTTGCAGAGGCTACTACCCATTTCCAAAGTCAGTTGATTTACAGGTTATACCTTGATTCGTCGCTTTGTCACTGCGTTCCAAGGTGATAAACAGAAGACACTTCGGCGCCAGGCCCCGACGTCTGCGAAACACCAAACCGCAACTCTCAGGACTCAGCGCGTGATCGCCGTCAAGCTCGGATTTGAGTCGGTGCTCAACAGTACATCCTTGGCGGTCGTGCCGGTAACTCCTGAAGCGCCTGCGGAGACGGGATACAAAATATCCACGGGCTTTCCATTACTGTCCACGATGAGCATTCTGCCGGTTGTGCTGTTCGCCTGCTGCGTGGTGGGGCAGGGACTGCTGTCCGCAAGGCAGAAACTGTCGGTAAACATTTGATCCATCATGACGCCAGTCGTTCCGCTGCTGTCGAATGTCCCGGTGAAGCTTCCATTGCCGGTGCCTGGCGGTGGCGGCGGCGATGCGGTTGCCGCCAATACGGAGTTGATGACGCTGGGCAGCACCGGGTTGGTGGTGCCGCCATAGAAATTGCCGAACAAGTAGAGAATCGTGATCGGTTGCGTTACGTTCTGCGGCTCGAAGTTGCCGGCTGTTACATTCGGATCGGTTCCGACCACAAAGCCGGCGTTTTGCGACACCAGGTACCATACGGGTTGGTTCGCGATTCCATTCAGATTCACCGTCACACGTCCACTGATGGTGTCAACGCTGTACGTTCCCGTATAACTGTTCTGTGCAGGTATGGTTAGCGTGCCGCCTTTGTTCTCGTCGTAGGCATATCCAGTAATGTTTCCGTTGCCATCGAAGGTAGCAACACCCAACGAGATGTCGGGTATCGAACCTCCTCCCGAATTGGAGACGCCGTTCAACTCAAATACGTCGCCGTTGGGAGTTCCGCCTGTGGTGGCATTCAGCGACTTGACGGTAAACGCGCTGCCGCCGGCGGGCGATCGTTGAGACATCGACGCCAGAGTCAGCGGCGAACCATTTGACACCGGATCGGTTTGCACGGCCACGACGCTGTTGAAAAGCTTGCCCGAACCAGCCGGTATGACATAAAAGGCATAGTTAAGCGTGCTCGTGCCGATGGTGAAAGTGGCCGTTCCTCGACCGGTGGTGGGGCTGACCGAAGATACGCTACCCGTCAGAGGCGTCTGGGCCTGCACGGTACCGTTGTCATTGATGTCCGCCAGTCCGTTTCCCGACGCGATATTGCCGTTGGGATCGGTGATGAAATAGCCCGCGCCGGCATAGCGACTGCCTCCCGAATCCAAGCCCCACAGACCGAAGGCGAAGTTGGCCGATGCCAGCGAAATCCCCGACAGGGTCTGGCCTTGCGAGGCCAGGGTACCGGAACCCCACACCCCCGGATTGTTGGGATCAGCCAGGATGATCTTGGAATCGGCGAGCAATGACACCGAAACACTAAAGGAATACGTACCCAGAGGGGAAGCGATCATGATGGTGCCCAGATTGTTTCCGGAGGTGCTTCCGTTAGGCTCAGACCGGCCCACACAGTAAACTGAGCCGGTTGCGCCGCTGGGGATGGGGCATTGGCCGTTCGCGCCGCTTCCCGGAGTGATTGCCACGTTGGTCATCGGGCCGATGGAATCGTTGCCATTCCGGTCGAACACACCACTGGTGATATTGCCGTTGCCGTCAGCTACAAAACTACCGGCCAGGTAGAACGCCTGCCCCTGCTGGTTGTAGCCGCTTAGCGAGAAGGCATAGTTGCCCTGGATCTTTCCAGTAACCGTAATGGTGAAGTTCGCCGTTGCAGTAGTCGGAAAACAGTCGGTGGCCTGAACAGTGAAGGGATAGGTTCCAATTGGACCGGTGGGAGTGCCGGTGATGGTGCCATCCGAATTCAGGGTCAAGCCTGCCGGCAGCGGCGAACTATTGGGAACCAGCGCGTACGTGTACGGAACTGTGCCGCTGCAAGTGATGCCACCGCTGGCGGTAACCGCACTGCTGTAGGCAACCGCGATGACGGCGTTGGGCAGCGTCGTTGATGAAAACGAGAAGGGCGGATTGATGGTAAGGCTCATACTCCCGATCTGGTAGGCCTTGGTCGGCGATTGCGAGTCCGTTACTCTCACGGTAAAGCCATAGTTGCCAGCCGATCCCGTCGGCGGGGTTCCGCTGAGCACTCCCCCCGCACTGAAGTTAAACCCGGGGGGTAGCGACCCTGAATCAATGCTCCACACGTAGGGCGGTAACCCTCCGGACGCTATCAGGGTTTGGCTATAGGCGTCGCCTTCCGCGCCCACCGGCAGGGGACTCGAGGTTAGGATGTTCAGCGCGCTTGGGCCGTTTGCCGGGGTCTTTCCGCCGCACGCGGTCAACAGCGCGCAGAGGATGACCCCTAATCCGCCCAGCAGGAAAACTTTGGACCCCGTCATGCAGCTCCTTTGGGAATCAGAAGGCGGCTCCTATGGATACCACTGGGGAAACGGAAAGCTCCAATGAAGCGCAGCCTGGCCCGGCAACGCAACGGTCCGGCCAGACCGCCCGAGCCGATTGAATAAGAAGTGCGTATAGAAAAACAGAGTAATTCAATTGCGTCGAAATGTCAGCCTCCGGACGCTCCGTCCTGCTTTCAGATCGTCTGCTATTGCTTATCCTGCTGGGTGAGGAGCACGACATCCGAATTGGTGCGTCCCCTGGCTACTGCCAGTTTATGGCTCTTCCAATCGAAGTCGTATCCGTAAAGGAACAAATCATCAAATTTGGTGACCAGAGTTGGAGGTCCACCCGCTATGGGCTGCATCAGTATGTTGGAGACTCCCTTCTCTGTCACCGGATAAAGCAGGCTCTGTCCATCCGCAGAATACTGCAACAGTCCCGAAATGAAGCGGCTCGGGGGAAAGCTCTTTACGGGCAAGCCTCCCTGCGCCGGGATGATTTCAACCATGGGCTTCACGTTGGCGCCCTGACCTTCATGCGCCAGCATTGCGACTTGCTTACCATCGGGCGAGATGGCCCCAAAGTTTACCCATTTGTCGCTAAGCTGCTTGGCTTCAGCGCCGCCCACCGGCATCTCCATCAAAACCTGCTTGCCACGCTCCAGCTTGGCATAGAGGAGAAACTTGCTGTCGGGCGAACACACCGCATTTTGCTCGACTTTTCCATTCGTTGCCGGCGTCACGTTGCCATTTTGAAGATCAATGCGGAAGATGTTGAGCGCATGGGTATCGCGGTTCGGCATGTTAAAGAATGCGTTCAATCCATCAGGACACACCGTCAAACCCTGCATCGGAAGGTTCTGCTGGTAGATAACATTGCGGCTGCTGCCGTCCGCATTCATGATGGAGATATGACCATCGAAATCCAGCGTCACCAGCCTCCCATCAGGCAGCCAGCCCACATTGATATCCCCGTGGTTGTCCACCTGCTTGGAGACGGACGCGACGCCATTGTCGAGATTCATGGTGTAAACGCCGCTATCGGGTGTGTTCTGGACAGCAATCATTTGCTGCCCGTCTTTGGTCACGGCAAGCGTGAGATTGCTGTAGGAACTGAGGTCGTTGGTAATGCGGTGCAGCTTGTGACCGGACAGAGACACTTCCCCGATCTGGCCGTTCCATTCGCTGGTGACGTCATGGAAGATGAGAAGCAGGTGCCGCGAATCCGGCATCCAGGTCGCCTTCTGCAGACTGGCGGTTGCGGCATAGATGGTCCTTTCTTTTCCGTTGGCAGGATCCAGCACGACCAGACGGCCGAGGTTCCGGCCGCCCGGCTCGATCACGGTTGAGGCGATCCACTTGCCGTCGGGCGACCACGCAGGCGCAGAGTAGCCGGGAAGCGGAAGCGCGGAGAGAACGCGTTCACCGGTTCCATCAGGACGTGCAATGATGAGCTTCGAATTCCCTTCCGATGGACTGTCGCGCCTAAAAACGATCTGCTGCCCGTCCGGTGAAAAGCTGACCGGGCTGTCCACATCCGCAATCAGTTTGCGTGGCGTGCCACCCAGCACAGGGATCTGGTAGAGAAGCCCGATTCCCGGGTTCTCCGGTTCGATGCGAGTGAAGTAGAGGAAATCACCGCTCGGCATGAAGGTGAGCCCGGTGTAGCGCACATCGATGGGCGCCATGATCTGGGCATTGCTGCCGGTGGCGATGTGCCGCATCCACAGGCTCTGCTGCCCGTGCCCCTCGTCCACCACGTTCACCACGTACTTGCCATCGGAGGAAATCGTCGCCAGCACCACCTTCCCAGAATTCGTGAGCTTCACCATGTTCATGTTTTGGAAGGGGATAGGCCCGGAATCGCCGATCCACTGCGAAACCCACTTGTAGAATCCGTAGATTCCCGCCGCGATCATCAAAAGGCTCAGAACGGTGATGAGCCCGGCGCCACTCTTATGGCGTTTTGCCGTGTTCAGAATGACGGCCGTGCTGGAAGCCGGCCGCCCCGGGCTGCTTGCGCGTGCTGGAGCCACCGAGGATGAGGAAGCCGCTGCGATGCCAGTCTGCGAGCTGTGACCGGTTATGTCACGTTTCAGGCGCTTCAGGTCGCTGCGGATCTCCGCCGCTGTCTGATAACGCAGGTCCCGGTCTTTCTCCAGCCCCTTGTCGATGATTTCTTCCAGCTTGAAGGGTAATGATGGGTTCAGCTCCGCAATCGAACGGGGATGGCGATCGAGGATGCCTTGAAATATGACGGCAGAAGTATTGCCCTCAAACGGGAGTTTGCCGGTGGACATCTCGTAGAGAATGGCGCCAACAGAAAACAGGTCGCTGCGCGGGTCGAGTTCCTCTCCGCGGGCCTGCTCGGGTGACATGTAGGCCACAGTGCCGACGGCAGTGCCCGGCGAGGTAAGATGCAGCGGCGCAAGGGTCGCGGCATTACCGCCAACGGTCTCCAAGGCCGCGCGGCGGTTATGCGCCAGTTTTGCCAGCCCAAAGTCGAGGATCTTGACCTGCCCCCGCGACGTGATAAAGATGTTGGCCGGCTTCAGGTCGCGGTGCACGATGCCCTTGCTGTGCGCAACATCAAGCCCATCGCTGATCTGTATGCCGATGTCAATAATCTTGTCGAGCGCGAGTGGAGTACCTTCGATCTTCTCGTTCAGGCTCACGCCATCCAGCAACTCCATGGCGATGAAGTGCTGACCGTCGCATTCCTCGATGGCGTAGATGGTGCAAATGTTGGGGTGATTAAGGGCCGAAGCAGCACGCGCCTCCTGCTGGAAGCGCTCCAGCGCGTAAGGATCGTGCTGGAAATCCTGGGAGAGAAACTTCAGAGCTACATGGCGCCTAAGCCGCGTGTCCTCTGCTTCATACACCACACCCATACCACCAGCACCCAGTTTTTTCAAGATGGTGTAGTGAAGAAAATTGTTCCCAACCAGGGCTTCCAAGCACAAACTCCCGAGTAATTGAACTCTATTGCCCACCGAGAGCAACCGTCAAGGAGGCGGGCATCCCCGCTGCGCTCAGGCCTCCAGCGTATAGCGCGTCGCAGCCAGGCGGTACATGCGCCGCCAGACCAGGCGGTTGATGGTCACAACCACGATCGCCATGACAATGGTCGAGGCCAGCAGCAGGTCGAAATTGCCGGAGTCGGTGGCTCGCGAGATGGTTGCGCCCAGGCCAACCGTGGTGTAGGTCTGGTCCTTCAGGTGCTGATACTCGGCGACAATGCTGGCGTTCCAGGCGCCTCCCGAAGCGGTCACGAGTCCGGTAATGAGATAGGGGAAAATTCCGGGCAGAATCAGCTTACGCCAGCGTTGGGCGTCGGTGAACTTGCACAACAGCGCCGCTTCTTTCAGGTCGGTTGGAATCGCCATGGCGCCGGCGATCACGTTGAACAGGATGTACCACTGCGTACCCAGCAGGAGCAGGACAATGGAGCCGAGGCCAAGTCCGCCGCCAATGCGAATCAGTACCAGCATGACGATGGGAAACAAGGCGGTCGCCGGCACCGAAGCGGCGATTTGCGCCAACGGCTGGGCGATGCGCGCCAGCCTGCGATTGAAGCCGATGGCAACTCCTGCGGGAATTGCCCACGCTGCTCCGATGGCAAGCGCCAGCAGCACTCGAAGAAAGGTCGCGCTGGCCCCCATGAGCAACTCGCGATACTCCAGGCCATTCAGTCCGGTCAGCATGGCGATAGCCCGCGTAACGGCATACAGCACTGCGATTACGGCGGCTACTGCGATCGCTCGGCCGGTCCAGACTTTCCAGGGAGGCGGCGGCGTGTGGTCCTCCGCAGCGTGATAAAGCCGCGCGAAATGCAGGGACAGGCGCTCTCGTAAGGGCCTGATGGCTTTCTTGCGAAGCTTCCGCAACCCGCGCGAGGCCTCCAGCAAGGCAAGGAACCAGGACTGAGGCACGTCGGTGCTTTCCACCTGCTCCATTTTGAACTTTTCTGCCCACGCGATCACGGGTCGCCACACTATCTGGTCGAGCAGCACGATGACCGCGATCATGGTTCCGACGCCCCAGAGGATTGCCTGCGTATCGCCCGCGCTGGCGGCGGTCTGCAGGTACGAACCGAGTCCCGGAAGTCGGAAATCACGGTCGCCGAGGACGAACATTTCGCAGGCCATGAGGAAGAACCAGCCGCCCGCCACTGACATCATGGAGTTCCACACCAACCCGATCGCGGCGTACGGCAGCTCAAACTGCGTGAACCGCTGATACCAGTTGAAGCGATAAATCTTGGCTGCCTCGCGCATATCGCGCGGAATGCTCTTCAGCGACGAGTAGAAGCTGAAGGCCATGTTCCAGACCTGGCCGGTGAAGATGAGCAGAATTGCGCCCATTTCGACGCCGATCTGGTGATTGGGGAACAGCGCCACCATGGCCAGCATCACGCCGGGGAGAAAGCTGAGAACGGGAATCGACTGCAGGATGTCGAGCAGCGGAATCATGATGCGCTCAGCACGCGGGTTGTACGCGGCGACATAGCCATACACCAGCGTGAATGCAAGCGAGAGAACATAAGCGACGGTAATGCGCAGGAGCGAATAGGCCGCATAACCAGGAAGCTTGCTGGGATCGCGCGAAATTTCGACGTGCGGATTAAACGGCCCGAACCAGGTGCGTGCCAGCACCAGCACCGCGTAAAAGAGTGAAAGGCCGGCAGCGAAGATGACGAAGTCAGTCAGCACTGACCAGGTCTGCGCTGGAAGCAGCGACCACGGCCCTTTACCCAGGATGCGGATGGGCTGCCAGGTGGCGCGGGTCATCAGACCTCACCTGCAACCCGCAGCGCATCGGCATCGGTATCGGCCTCTTCGCGATGGAACAGGCGGCCGTTTTCCGAATCGTAATCGAAGATTTCGGCGTAGCGACCCCAGTTGAGCGCGGTCTCGAACTGGCGTTCCACTTCATCAGAGCTGAAATGCTCATCCAAAATGTCGCGGAAGAACTCCTCGCCGATGGCATGATCGCGCTTGGCATGCAGAGTGTTTTCGATGAGGCGCAGGAGAGCAACGTTGTTCAGGGCTGCTTCCCGGAAGATCTGCTTTTGGGTCTGAATGTCGGCCTCGCCGAACCTGCGGCCTTCCGGAGTAATTTCGACGTCGCCCTCCCGCAGAACTGCAAACCCGAGCATGACGGACGCTTCCACGATGGGAAGCAGGTCATCGACATCCATGGCAAGTTCGTCGGCCAGCTTGTAGAGATCGTCGCGGCCGCCTCGATCCGCGAGCAGTTCCATGAATCCTGCGATGCCTCCCGGACGCGCGTGCGGCAGCATCTGAAACTTGGTGCGTTGGCGCGGCTGGCCATCGCCGGGGACTTGTGCGGCCTTGCCCGGCGCCGTGATCTCCTGCTCGGGGCGCGTAAGCGTTTTGTAGATGAAGTCCACGTATTCGAGGAAGCGAGGCGACTTGCGGTCACGGTACTGCGCAATGTCAATCTCGAAGTCAGAGCGGATGCGCGCCGGGTTGCGCCCCAGCACGATCACGCGATCCGCCAAGAGGACGGCTTCTTCGATATTGTGGGTCACAACAAAGATGGCGGTGGTCGGCATCTTCTTGTTCAGCCACAGCTCCAGCAATTCGGAACGAAGGTTTTCCGCCGTTAGGACGTCCAGCGCGGAAAAAGGTTCGTCCATGAAGAGGACCTCCGGCTCTACCACCAGAGCGCGCGCGAACCCCACACGCTGCTTCATGCCGCCGGAAAGTTCCTTGGGATAGGCGGTTTCAAAGCCGTCGAGGCCAACGGTGTCGATCATCTTCAGGGCGCGCTTGTGGCGTTCGATGGCGCCCATGGCGCGCGCGATCAGCGGAGCCTCCACATTTTCCAGAACCGTCAGCCATGGGAAGAGCGCGAAGCTTTGAAAGACGATGGAGACGTTTGGAATCTGCCCGTCCATCGGATTGCCGTGCCACAAGATCTGGCCGGATGAAGGTTTGGACAGGCCGGTCAGCATGCGCAGCAGCGTCGATTTGCCCGAGCCGGACGGGCCGAGCAGGCAGACGATCTTCCCCGGACGGATCTCGAGATCGGTGGGCGCAATGACTTCAATCTTGTCGCCGCCGGGCTGCGCATAGTATTTCTCGACCGCGCGGGCCTGGATGATCGCCTCAGCCACAATAGCCTCCTGGCGCCTTTAGTCTATGGGCTTTCTACGATTAGGAACAATCCGCAAAGGGCAATTCATGTGAAAGGAGTGTGAATTTCGGCCGGAGCTCGACTGCGTTGTGTTATCGCGCCGCCATCGGCTTCAGCTCGTCCAAAGCCAGATTCACCTCCAGCACGTTAACTCGCGGCTCGCCCAGGAAGCCGAGCTGCCGCCCCTGAGTGTACCTGGCGATGATCTGGCGCACTTGGTCTTCGCTGAGGCCGCGTTCGCGAGCTAGCCGAGGCACTTGAAATTCCGCTCCCGCAGGCGTGATGTCCGGATCGAGCCCGGAAGCAGAAGTCGTTACTAGGTCGATCGGAACTGGCTGCCCTGGATTCTCGGCTTGCAGTCGTGCCGCGTCAGCATTCACGCGATCGATAAGCACGTGATTCGTCGGGCCAAGATTGCTTCCGCCGGAGTTGGCGGCATCATATCCGTTCCCGGCCGCCGACGGGCGGGAGTGCAGATAGCCCGGGCCGGTGAATGCCTGGCCGATAATGCGAGATCCTACAACCCTCCCGTTACGCACGATTAACTGGCCATTGGCTTTGTCACGGAACAGAGCTTGCGCCAGGCCGGTCACCACCAGCGGGTAGATGATGCCCAGCAGCACGGTCGTAACCAGGGTCATAAGAATGGCAATTTTGAGATTCTGCTTCATACGTCGTACCTCTTACGCGAGCCCCACGCGAGTAATGAGCACATCGATGAGCTTGATACCAATGAAAGGAACGATGATTCCGCCCACGCCGTAAATCCAGAGATTACGCCGCAGGAGCGCCGCCGCGCCCATCGGCCGGTACTTGACGCCGCGCAACGCGAGAGGGATCAACGCAATGATGATGATGGCGTTAAAAATCACCGCCGAAAGTATGGCCGACTGCGGGGTCCGCAGGTGCATGATGTTCAACGCATTCAGCACCGGGAAGGTTCCGGCGAACATCGCCGGGATGATGGCAAAGTATTTCGCCACATCATTGGCGATGGAGAAGGTGGTCAGCGATCCACGGGTCATGAGCAATTGCTTACCGATGGCGACGACCTCAATCAATTTGGTCGGGTTGGAATCGAGGTCAACCATGTTGCCCGCTTCCTTGGCAGCCTGCGTTCCAGTATTCATGGCTACACCCACATCGGCCTGGGCGAGCGCGGGCGCGTCATTGGTACCGTCGCCTGTCATAGCAACCAGCTTGCCCTGCGACTGCTCGCGCCGGATCAGGTCCATTTTGTCCTTGGGAGTGGCTTCGGCGAGGAAGTCGTCCACTCCCGCCTCGCGCGCGATGGCTGCTGCCGTGAGCGGATTATCGCCGGTAATCATCACCGTCTTGATGCCCATAGCGCGGAGCTGATCGAAGCGTTCCTGCATGCCGCCCTTTACAATGTCCTTCAGGTGAATGACGCCGAGGGCGCGATGTTTCTCAGCCACCACCAACGGAGTCCCGCCCGAGCGCGAGATCAACTCGACACTGGACCGCACCTCCGCGGGTAGCTCGCCGCCATTCGCGGCGAGATAGCGAGCGATGGCGTCGGTGGCTCCTTTGCGGATCTCGTTCCCGTTCATGTTTACGCCCGACATGCGGGTCTGGGCAGTAAAGGGAACGAATTCCATTACGTGCGACGACAATTCCCTTCCGCGCAATCCGTATCTCTCCTTGGCCAGAACGACAATCGAGCGGCCCTCTGGCGTCTCATCGGCAAGCGAGGAAAGCTGGGCCGCGTCGGCCATTTCCCTTTCGCTCACGCCGGGAGCGGGAATGAACTCCGCCGCCTGACGATTGCCCAGCGTGATGGTCCCGGTCTTGTCGAGCAGTAACGTGTCCACGTCGCCGGCAGCTTCCACAGCACGCCCCGACATCGCCAGGACATTGTGTTGAATCAGGCGATCCATGCCGGCAATGCCGATGGCCGACAGCAGCCCGCCAATCGTCGTGGGAATGAGGCAGACCAGTAGAGATACCAAGACAAACACAGTCTGCGGCGAACCTGAATAGATAGCGAAGGGCTGCAAGGTGACAACCGCCAGCAGGAAGATAATGGTCAGACCGGCGAGCAGAATGTTGAGGGCAATCTCGTTGGGCGTCTTCTGCCGCTCTGCGCCTTCAACGAGTGCAATCATGCGATCGAGGAAGGTCTCGCCGGGGTTCGACGTGACCTTCACTTTGATCTGATCGGATAGGACACGAGTGCCGCCGGTGACGGCGGAGCGATCGCCGCCTGCCTCGCGAATGACGGGGGCAGACTCGCCGGTGATCGCGGACTCGTCCACCGAAGCGACACCCTCGATGATTTCCCCATCGGAGGGAACGAACTCGCCTGCAGAAACCAGGACAAGGTCATCGGCACGCAGCTTCGAACTGGCAACCTGCTCCGTTTTTCCGTCTGCGGTGAGGCGGTTGGCAATTGTTTCCGAGCGCGCCCTCCGCAGCGTGTCGGCTTGTGCCTTGCCGCGACCCTCCGCCATGGCCTCGGCAAAGTTGGCGAACAAGACGGTGAACCACAGCCAGAGGGTAATCTGCAGATTGAAGCCAAAGTTCACCTTGTCGCGAACCAGCAGCACGCTGGTGATCACGCTGCCTACCTCAACGACGAACATGACGGGATTGCCCATCATGTGCCGCGGATCCAGCTTGAGGAACGAATCGAGGATCGCGCGCTTAACGATCTTCAAGTCCCAGGCTTTCTTTTTTGAGCTCTTACTCGCCATTTTGACCTCAGAACACCTTTCCCGCCCGCATCAGCAACTGCTCAAGAATCGGCCCCAGGCTCAGCGCCGGGAAAAATGTCAGCGCGCCTACGATGAGGATCACGCCGATCAACAGCACAGTGAACAGTGGTGTCGTGACCGGAAAGGTTCCCAGGGACGGGGGGACGTATTTCTTTTCCGCGAGGTTGCCGGCAACTGCCAGCATCGGGATGATCATCAGGAAGCGGCCAATCAGCATGGTGAAACCGCCGGCCACGTTGTACCAGAGTGTGTTGGTTGTCAGCCCGGCAAATGCGGAACCGTTGTTGCCAGCCTGCGACGTGAAGGAGTACAGAATTTCCGAAAGGCCGTGCGGCCCGGGATTGAGAATGCTGGAGGTCCCGAACCCCCTCACCGAGGAGATCGCCGTGAACAGCAGAATCACAAGGGGAAACACCAGCACCACCAGCATCGCCATCTTCACGTCATAGGCTTCGATCTTCTTGCCCAGATATTCCGGTGTGCGGCCCACCATCAAGCCCGCAATGAATACCGCTAGCACGATGTAAATCAGCATGCCGTACATCCCGGCGCCCACTCCGCCAAAGATGACTTCGCTCAGCATGATGTTGACCAGCGGAACCATGCCGCCCAGCGGCGTGAAGGAATCATGCCAGCCATTAATGGCGCCGCAACTGGCGTCCGTAGTGACCGTTGCCCAGAGCGCAGTGTTGGTGATCCCAAACCGGACTTCCTTGCCCTCCATGTTGCCGCCTGCTTGCATCGCGGTCACGTGCTGATCAATACCGTGTATTAGGGGATTGCCTCTGGCCTCGGCCCAATACGTTGTGGTGACCCCCACGACAAACAGAATGGCCATCGCAGCCCACACTGCCCATCCGTGCGCCTGCGACCCCGTCATCCTGCCCAGGGTGTATGTGAGCCCTGCCGAGACTGCGAATATGCAGAACAGCTCGACGAGGTTGGAAAATGGTGTCGAATTTTCGAAGGGATGCGCGCTGTTGGCGTTGAAGAATCCCCCGCCGTTCGTACCCCATTCCTTGATGACTTCCTGCGAAGCAACCGGTCCCTGGGCGATGGTCTGGTTTGCGACCGTGTCCATCACTGCCTTGCCGCCGCCATCCACTGCAGGCTTGCCATCCGGTCCCACATGCTGCACCTGTTGCGGTTCAAGGAGTTGCACGGATTCGTACGGGCGGAGATTCTGCACTACGCCTTGCGAGACCAGAAGCAGAGCCCCAACAATGCAGAATGGCAGCAGCACCCAAAGACTGGCGCGAATCATGTCCACCCAGAAATTTCCGATAGTCTTCATCTGGCGGCGAGCGATGCCGCGAATGAACGCAATCGCCAGCGCGATGCCAGTCGCCGCCGACACAAAGTTGTGATAGGCGAGGCCGGCCATCTGGGTTAGATAGCTCATCGTGGTCTCGCCGGAGTAGTTTTGCCAGTTGGTGTTGGTCGTGAACGAAGCCGCAGTGTTAAAGGCGAGCGCCTGCGGCACGGCTGTCAGGTTCTGCGGATTGAACGGCAGATGAGCCTGCACGCGCTCGAACAAGTACAGCAGCAACATCGAGACCACACTGAACAGGAGCATGGCGAAGGCGTACTCCGTCCAGCGCATTTCATGATCCTCATCCACGCCCGTCAAGCGATACACCACTCGCTCGATGGGCCGCAGAACCGGGTCCAGTAAGGTTCGCTCCCGATTGAACACGCGTGCCATGAAAACGCCCATGGGCTTGGTCACGGCCAGGATCAACGCGAGAAACACCGCGATCTGCAGCCATCCATTGACAGTCATGTCAGAACTTCTCCGGCCGCAACAGCGCGTAAAAGAGGTAAATCATCAGCAACCCGCAGATGACAATCATGATGATCGACTGAGTGTGCATGGTTCCTCACTTAACCCGATCACAGAAATAGACATACCCCAGCGACAGGGCAAAAAACGCAATCGTGATGGCCACGTAGATCAGGTCTTGCATGTTCGACTCCCGAGACTCGTGTTGATTACCACGGTCCCTGTTTACGGCCGAACCACCAGATGACTCCGGCAGTTGCCGTGTTCTGGTCTTTGGAAAAAACGTTTTGCGTACTGGTGAGAAAGATAGGCACGTTCGACCAGTCGCGCCGGTACTCGTACTTCATCTCAAAACCATTACCCACCGTGATGTCGTAAGTCGCCGTAACTTCCTTTAGCGCCTCGGTAACTCCACTGAACAGGCCACCGCGATCGGAGAGGTACTCCGCACGTGCACCAACGTAGGTGCGCGGCGTCAGTTGATACTTGGCGTAGGCTGCCCCTCCAGAGGTGTGCGAAGGCGCCGAC
>Ga0335083_10000293_pt1 | contig 79622 bp, 54 predicted proteins | sample Lox_Sample_42_FD_206716 | JGI IMG/M metagenome (GOLD analysis project Ga0335083, IMG submission 206716) | Soil microbial communities from Loxahatchee National Wildlife Refuge, Florida, United States - Lox_Sample_4.2 | ecosystem: Environmental > Terrestrial > Soil > Wetlands | place: USA...
AGTATCTGGACGGTGTACGAGGTACAGCACGGACCGCTCACAGGACTCAGTTTCGGCGGCGGATTGCGCGCACTGACCTACCGTTTCGTTGATCCTGCAAATGATGTTCTGCTGCCGGGTTACGCGCGCCTCGATGCGATGGCAGGCTACGTTTTTGGTCCTCAGCACAGAGACCAGAAACTCTGCAAACTCAGCGTGAACATACAAAACCTAACGGACCGCAAATACTACGAAGCCGGGAATACGCCCTCTGTGATCTATCCAGGGTCCCCGATCAACGTCTGGAGCCGTTTTGAAGTGCGGTTTTAGAAATGAACTAGAAACGGAGAAGCAATGTTGAAGAAACTTTTGTTGTTGGGCGCTATGGGACTCTTGGCGAGTTTGAGCTGGCGCTCGTATAGCGCGGAATCATCCGGACAAGTAGCGGAGCTACGCAATCCTGCATTGCCGGGAAGTGTAGCCCCGAGTATTTCAGCCACTCCCGACGGCAAAATCGTGCTGAGCTGGCTAGAACCGTCAACATCGGGGCAAGCCTTTCGGTTCTCGGTGTGGGACGGGAAAAGCTGGACAGCTGCAAAAACAATCGTGGAACGGAAGGATTTTGATGTGTATGCGGAAGCGCCTCCAGCGGTCCTGCGTTTAACCAACGGGACGTTGCTCTCCCTGTGGGGGCAGAAGATAAAAACAGGCGGGAAGTGGGATGGCAGCCACATGTTTTCGAGCGTGTCTGCGGATTCCGGCAAAACCTGGTCTGCCCCTGTCCGCGTCCACTCCGACACCAGCCCCAGCGAGCACAGTTTCACTTCTGCGATTCCGCTTGAGGATGGAAAAGCAGAGGTGATCTGGCTTGATGCGCGAGACTACGAGACCAAGCATCGTTATCGTCTGATGTCTGCGGTGATCGATTCGAAGGGCCAAGTTTCGAATGAGAAAACCATAGACGAAGACACCTGCACGTGTTGTCCAACCGCGCTCGTGAGAACAATGGCGGGCGCAGTGGCAGCCTATCGCGGCCACAATTCCGAGGAAATTCGGGACATCAAAGTCGCGCGCCTGTCAGACGGCAATTGGCAGACGCCGCATTCCGTGCATGACGACTTGTGGAAGATCAACGGCTGTCCCGTGAACGGACCGGCGCTCGCCGGCAGCGGCAAGAGGGTTGGCATAGTCTGGTTCACGGGAAGCAACGACAAACCTGAGGTGAAGTTTGCATTGTCTGACGATCAAGGCGCGACATTCCAAGCGCCGATTACTCTGGACTCTTCGAACGGCGAGAACCGACCCGTCGGCCATGTTGCCGTGTCACTTTTCGAGGACGGAAGCGCCGTCGCGATCTGGCTGCATCATCAGACTTCAGAAACAGATATGGTCGGCGAGCGAATTTCACCTTCTGGTCAACGGAGCGGGACCTTCATTGTTGCGAGAGGAACCGAGACCAGTCTGGGCTATCCGCGCGCACAGCGACTTGGCAATCAACTCATCATCTCGTGGGGCGGCAAAATGGGAAGAGTTGTAAGAACAGCCCTAATCTCCGCCCCGTAGTCGTCGCTCCTATAACGAACGATATACACACAAGATCAGCTTATCGCGCCGCTGGCTAAGGCATCACCGGTCTTCGAGTGCGACATCGACCAAGGCTGTACGGTCGTCGGGTTATGAGAACGTACAAAATACACGGCCCGTTGATTCTGTGCGACTTAGCTCACATCTGGAGGTTCAGAGTTCTTTCCCAAATCTTTCCCACGCCCTAATCATGAAGGCAGCGGCGCGACGACCGCGTCGGGAATCTGAGCCACGCCAACTGCAAATACTCTACTTGCCGTACAAGAGGTTTCATCGGGGGCGGATATTCGCCTCCAGGAGCAGCTAATAGCTTCGACATTACGCATTGCGCGCGGCTGCGAAGACTGCGCCGGCATACCGCAAGGCGTGGAGTCCATGAAGTTTTTGTTTCGTCCCCCTTCGCTAGCGGCATCAGGAATTCGTTCTCTCGATTGCGACCAACATCTTTTCTCTTTGGCCAGCGGCGATAATCCATTCGCGTAGACGCTTATCACTTCTGAGTTGGCTTACGCCCCCCCCAGAGATGCTCAGGATCTTTCCCACCGTTGCCGGACCTGGGCCTTTTCGCATTAATGATTACATTGTTTTTGAGGCGTAGAGTTCAGGGCATGGGGGAAACGATATCCGTGCGTTATTTGTCGGGAATAGTCGAGGATTTGTTCTCGACAAAACAGAGTCTACGCCAGCCTCAAGATGTTTGAAATCTTTCTCGTTGTCCCTAGCGAGGTGCCGAGACCGACTTGGGGCAAGCCGGAAGGTGATAACTCTCCAGAAGCTCGCTTGTGGGAAGCTACGGTCGACCATTGCGGCGGATTATCGGAACCCAGCACAGAGTGCATACGGTTCGATCCGGGGGCTCGATTAACACCGTTCGCCACGCCGAATTTTCGCTTTCAGCTTCAGCGCAGCCACAAGCTGAACAACAGAGAAAGTGCCGGAAAACAGTGGCAGTTTGCAGGCAGCTTGGCCGCTATATTCCGACGGCCGCTCCAAATCAGTGCCGATGGAACGGATCTATGTCGTCGTAGCCGAAATAGTCCATCGAAATCACAACGAATTATCGATACGCCAGATTCTCGTATGCTCCTCGACTGAGTTACTTCGGCGGGGAATAGCGGCGCTGTGCTTTAGAAAATGAAGCGCAGGAGAAAAGGAACTGCTCGATAAATAGACAGTTAAGATGGTTCGGTTGCTCATGGGTTGACATCTACAGACAGCTTGGATTTGGGCCCTTTAGGAACTGTCTGGCGGTTCGGGTAAAATCTCCGTGCTCGGGATACATACCAGTGGGCCTAATTTATGCCTTTTCTTGGGGACCGCGCCTGTGGCTCATTCGTAGGATGCAGATGCTGCGATCGATGAGGTGAAAGCAAGGATTGCGTATTCGGCTTTGGCCTGGCGGAGTATCGGAATCGTCGAGGGGGCGTTTTTCCAAGTGGTGAAGAATTCGTCGTAGGCTTTGCGGCTGCTGTCGAGATCTCCTAGCTTGGCATAGGTCTGCGCAAGACGAAGTCTTGCTAACGGAGCAAACACTTCCCACGCATTCCATCCGCGATGAGCGATGAGCCTCTTGAACTCGGCGGCAGCCCTGCCATGCTCTCCTGCAGCGAGGTAAGCCTGACCGCGGTGGTAAGGAACTTGCGAATCGCCTTGCTCGTATTGCGCAACAGGACCGAGCAATTCTACAGCCTTGGCCCCATTCCCTTGTTGGCGCGCGATGATAGACCGAATCAGCGGCAGATGAACTTTGTGGTTTATGGTGTCCTCGGGGCGGAGCCTATCCAGCTTAGCTGCCAGCACCTCAGCCTGCTTCACATCGCCCGCTTCCGCCAATGCCTTGGCGCAATGCCCAAGCGCCAGGCTACTGTCCCTACTAGCCTCATCAGCCTGGCGGCACATTTGGTGCGCAAAGCCAAAGTTTCCCAGATAAGATTCGAGTTGGGCATGCCAAGCCAACTCGTTCGCGGCATTTTCCATCCGTTGCGCGGCTCTCTGTTGGTTCACCAAAGTTTCGCTTAACGAACGGATTTTGCTGGCATCACCGAAGTAAAATGCGACTTGCTCTTGAAGACCGAGCCAAAGCAGATCCTCCTCAGCGTATTCTCGCGCCAGCCGTTCCATCGTTGCAGCATCTTCCTCGAACAAAGCAAGACGGTAACGCTCTTCCACTTGGCCAGATTTCAGCAACCCTCGCTGCTGCCACCATCCGTCCAGTATTTTCTTGGCGTCGTCAAAGCGATCCAGAACCATCAGGGCTTGAGCGGCATTGGCCGAATCCGTAGCGGCGGGGACGCGCGCATTTGCGACTGCCCACTGAAATTCTTCCAATGCCTCCTCGGTTCTGCCCAGATCGAAATAAACAGCGCCCAAGACGTTGTGGGCGATCGTGCTGCGTGGGTATGTTTGCTTGTACAAGACAAGTTCGGCCATTGCCTTGTCCATATTGCCGGTTATGTTGAAATGATAAAGAGCAGTAGTTAAGAAGTTCTCTTCCTGAGTAAGGCGACGATCCTTAAGTTCAAAAGCAATGCCGTGATACTTTCTGGCCCCCTCGCGATCTCCCAAGTTTCCGGAAACGGCGCCGAGCGCCCGGTAAGCCGAACAAAACTGCGGGTCCAATTCGACGGCCCTCTGAAGAAGGGCGATTGCCTCGTGAAGCTTCCCATAACGAAACTGCAATAAACCTTCTCGGTAGCTTTGCAATGCCTCGAGCGAACTCGTAGTCGCAAAATCCAGTGGGGCATCGTGCTTCTCGATCGAGCTCAGGCTCTCGCCTAATTGCCTTCGCAACTGCGAACCCGCTTTTCCCAGCGCAGCAATCACTCTCTCTTTGCTCTCCGCTTCAATTTGTTGCTGTGCGATGGTCTCTTGGGTTCGCGCGTCGATCGCTTCTAGCGTGATCAGGTATTTACTCCCCAAGGCGGCAATCTCAGGAACCACGACCGCTTTGAGCGCCTGTCTTTTGCACATTTCGATACCCAGTTCCCGCGTCACACGATCCCCGGGATCGTGCCGCATCATCCCTAGGGTCGCACGGGCGCTTGCCTCTGGGAAAAGGTTCAGGAAAGGAGACTCGGTGAGTTTGACTTCGAGAGCCTTGTCCAGAGAATTGTCGAAAATAGGATCACCGGTCTTATTGACAAAGCTCGCGAGGAGAATCGTGTCGGTCTCAGTGAGGACAGGCCGAGCGAAGAAAACGCGCCAAGAAGCCATCGCGGCAACAACAAGGAAAGTTACGAAAGCTGTCACTACAAATCGGCGTTTGTTCAAGAGTCTGCGAGTTGGCCCTACGGGGAGAACTGGCGTGGTATTCATTTCGGCGCCGGCCGATATGGGTAGATGCCCGTTGCCATTCTCGACGCTAGCGATGAAACGGTAACCGCGACGAGGCAACGTCTCGATGTAACGCGGTTTTTCTGCGGAATCGCCCAGCGCGTCGCGCAGTTTCTTAACGGCGTTATTCAGGCCAGTGTCGAAGTCTACAAACGTGTCCGCAGGCCAGAGTTTCTGGCGGAATTCATCGCGGGTGACCAAGTCACCGGCATGTTCCAGCAATAACGCCAGCACTTGAAATGGCTGGTCTTGCAGCTTCAGGCGAATTCCGTGCTTGTAGAGCAGGCCAGCCCGCAGGTCTGCGCGAAAGGCGCCAAAGGACACCGTACGAGCTCGCACCGCTGGTTCCATAGATGCACGACCGTGCGTTCGGCTAGTCTACCATTCGTAGTTCCTTAAGCAATAGGTCTCAGAGTCGACAAGCAGCTCCCGTAACCCTCCTGGATTCTTAGCGCTAGACGGGTAGAACTAAGACAGGCGCAGACTACTTGCCCACGATTGTGCTCCACGCCATTTCGCTCCAAGGTCAGCGTCCGCGGGCCTTAAAGAGTTGTCAACGAAGCCAATCGCGTTGGGCCCGCAAGGAGCCTGCGATGAGAACCGCGAATAGTAGAACAGTTGCCGCGATGTTGGTTTTAGTATTTATTGCGGCCGTTTTCTTCGTCCGGACGGAATGGAACTCGGAAACGAGTACCCCGAGTCAAAAAGCTGCGCCGCGTTCCGAGTTCCCTTTAAGCTTCGAAGTCAATCGTGGGCAAGCGGCGGCCGACGCGAAGTTTGTAGCCCGTGGCGGCAGCTATGCGATGCTTTTAACCGACCGCGGTGAACCCGTGCTCGCATTGAACGGGCTGCTTCATCAATCCACAGTTTCCCAGCTTGAACTCCAACAGCAAGCCGACGGCTACGGTGAACGCCCCATGCTAGCCTCGCTTCGCCTGGAGTTCGCAGGCGGCAATCCCGTACCTCAGGTACAAGGAGAACAGCCCTTAGCCGCTCGCAGCAACTACTTGATTGGCAATGATCCCGAAAAATGGCTCACCGGCATTCCACACTATGCGAAGGTGCGTTACCGCGAGGTCTTTCCCGGCGTCGACATACTCTACTACGCCAAAGGTCAGCAGCTCGAATATGACTTCATGGTGCGCCCGGGGACCGATCCCGAGTCGATTCACATGACCGTGCGAGGTATCCAGAAAATTGAGCCAAGCGAGTCAGGCGATCTAATGCTACATACAGCCGCCGGCAGCGTCGTGCTGCACAAGCCTGTCGCCTATCAGCAAGGACCTGATGGGGAGCGGGAGGTGGCCTGCAACTACCTACTCAGTAAGGACGAGATTGCTTTTGCGCTCGGCGATTATGACCGCACTCAGATGGTGCGCATAGATCCTGTTCTATCGTATTCGAGATCTCTGGGTGCGCTTTTCAGAGCCATCGCCGTGGATGCATCGGGGAACAGCTATCTGGCAGGGAGGACCGTTTCCGTCAATTTCCCGACGACTCCGAGTTCTTTTCAACCTAGAAACGACGGCAATGCTGACGCCGTGATTGCCAAGCTCGATCCCTCAGGTTCCACCTTGCTTTTTGCGACGTACTTGGGAGGGAGCGGATCGGATTCAGCGAACAGCATCGCCCTGGACTCCAACGGAAATCTGATAGTTGCGGGGAGCACAGTTTCCTCGGATTTTCCGCTTAACAATGCTTTTCAGTGGAACCTTTTAGGAACAGAGGACGCATTCCTAAGTAAGGTGAACGCCAACGGTACACAACTGCTGTATTCCACATATCTGGGAGGCTCACACAGCGATTGGGCTTTGGGAGTCGCCCTCGACGCCAGCGGCCGAGCAGTTGTGACAGGCGGCACCAATTCTTCGAACTTTCCGATAACCGCGGGCGCGCTTCAGCCCCTTTACGGCGGCAACCTGGATGCCTTCATCGCGAAATTGGATACCTCACAATCGGGCACAGCTTCGTTACTGTTCTCCACCTATCTGGGCGGGAGCAACCGGGACGCTGCCGGTGCCATCGCCGTGGACACATCGGGAAACGTTTTTGCCACCGGACTCACACTGTCTTCCAATTTTCCAACTGCGAATCCGTTGCAGGCTAGCTGTGCCAGCTGCCCTAGCGGTTCCGATACGGGCCTTGTCCCGGCAGCGGTGGCCGATGGATTTGTCACGAAGCTGAATGCCACGGGCACCGCGCTCGTTTATTCCACCTTCCTCGGTGGAAACATGGGTGACGCCAGCAATTCGATTGCTGTGGACAGCGTCGGCAACGCTTACGTCGCGGGAACCACTGGCTCATGGTCAAACTTCCCAACTACAGTGGGCGCCTTCCAGACGTCGCATCACGGAGAGGCCGACGCGTTCGTGAGCAAGCTGAATCCACGAGGCTCGGCACTGCTGTACTCCACCTTGGTCGGAGGAGATGGCTATGACGGGGCCACCGGAGTCGCCATCGACAGCTCAGGCAATGCTTACCTGACGGGCTTTTCGAATTCATGGGACTTTCCCACTGTCAATCCGCTGCAGGGTCCGGGCAAGGGTGTTTGCGACTTTGTGCTCTTTCCTGACGGATGTTCCGATGCTGTCGTTCTCCAATTGAATGCGGATGGTTCGGCAATGAATTACTCCACTTATTTGGGCCAGTCGAACATCAACGAATCAGGAACCGGCATTGCGGTGGATGCGTCGGGTAACGCCTACGTGGCGGGGGGAAGCCATCTCAATAGCTTCACCGACCTCCTGGACCTGATCAGGTTCGGACCACCCAGTTCTGCTGGCAACGACATTGAGCCCACCGGATTTGCAGCAAAGATCGGCCCGGTGCGTGTCGGTACGGAGCCGACGGCCATTACGCTGACCTCTTCGCCGAATCCAAATGGTCACAGCGAATCGGTGACGTTTACAGCGATCGTCAGTCCACCTGGCGCGAGTGGAGCCGTGAACTTCTATGCCGATAACGCCTCGATTGGCTCGGCGACTTTGAATGCCGGCGCGGCCACGCTCACTCATACCTCGTTATCCGGAGGGAATCATTCGATCAAAGCCGACTATCTGGGCGATGCCACATTCGCGGCCAGCACTTCCGCTCTGCTCACTCAGACTGTGAACAGCATTTCCCTTATGCCGGCGCAAACGTCGGCTACTACGTTCAGAGGAGGAACTGCGACCTTCCCTCTCACCGTTGGCCAGGCCGGCACCCTCGCTTCTTCCATCTCCCTTTCTTGTTCGGGCCTGCCAACAGGATGGGGTTGCGGATTCGATCCCGCAACCGTTGCAGCGGGCAGTGGTCCGACCCGAATCGCGCTGACAGTTCAAACGGCCAGCACGAAGGGCCTGAATCTGCCTGGCCCACCAATGGGCGGCCCTGGATTTCCAGAAACTTTCTGGGCCGGCGGTCTTACGCTGCTGGCTCTTGCCGCCCTCTTCCACAGGCGAGTGCGCAAGGTCATTTGCTTGCGGCCCGGATACGCCATGGTTCTTGCCACATTGCTCTTGCTGGCCGCGGGGTGTACTTCGAATCAGACATCACAGAGCCCAGCGCCACAACCAGAGGCCTTCACGGTCGATTTTGCCGTCAACGCAACCTCGGACACGATCACCACCTCAGTGCCATTAAAAGTTTCGGTTAGGTAGATTGAATCAAAAAGGAGAGGAACATGAACTCGAAATTCCATTGGGCGTTCGCTGTGGTTGTTGCATTAATTATCGCGGTCCTGGTCATTCCAACATTTTGGGTAGTTGTCGCTGCTCACGCTGACTCGAATGTCAAAAACAGCTTAGTAGGGACATGGCGGGTGCACATGACACCCAGGAATTGCCAAACCGGCTTTGCTATGCCTCCTTTCGATTTTCTTGTCTCTTTCGCTCGAGGCGGCACGCTCTCCGAGGTTACGAACTCCCCAGCGTTTGCGCCCGGCCAGCGCACGACAGGCTTCGGCATTTGGAGCCGTGAACATCGCAATACTTACAAGTCCGTCTCAGAGGCCTTCATTCTCGCCGACGTTAACCCTGTAATCCCGAGGGGCTCACAGCGTCTGTCGTGGGACCTCGAAGTCTATGGCGACCAGGCCACGATCGAATCTTCAGGGCAGTTCTTGGACGTTAACGGCAATCTTGCTGTAGAAAGTTGCGCCAGCGGTACGGCATCGCGCTTTGAAGGCGCCAATGACGAGGAATAGCTAACGCTACAAAAAGGGCAAGCTGGAGCGCGGCACCGCTTTTGCGACGCTGCGCTTTGCCCTTGGTTGTTTGATAATCCGCCGTCGAAATCGGAAACTGGAAGAGTCGCTTCCCGTCAAAAGGAATATTTCAAACCGAAAAAGATTCTCCGATTGCCCCCGTCTGTCGATGCTTCATCGAGGAAACCAGCGGGATTGGTAATGCGTGCTTCCGGAATGCCAAAGTTGCGAGTGTTCGTCAGATTGAAGAAGTCCGCACGGAACTGGAGACTGTGACGCTCGCTGAACAGCCGCGTGGTCTTTGAGATACTGAGGTCTACGTTGCCGATTCCATCGCCGCGCAGGACGTTTCGGCCCAGGTTCCCGAACCGGTCACCAGGGGCACACGTCAAAGTTGTGCCGATCGGTGTGCATGGCGCGAGGGTGCTGAAGAGCGAGCTGCCGCCCGCCTTTCGTAGTTCCTTCAGAGTCATCGTGGAGATCGGAAGGTTCGCTTGGAAGTTGGGTCGAATCGCATCTCCCACCAAAGCGTTGATACCGCTGAGTGCCGCCGTTGGGTCAGACCCGTTCAGTACTCCGAAGGGGGTGCCGCTCTGCAATATGAGGAAACCGCCGATCTGCCAACCGCCTAGGATACGGCCGAGGGCACCGCCCTGGCTGCGATGAAACGGCAGTTCGTAAACCGCATTGATTGAGAATCGCTGCGGCCGGTCATAAGTAGAGCGAGCCCGCTCCGCCTGCCGATCGAAAGAGTTCTGCGCGATAGCCACTTCCCCTCGGACAGAGGCATTGAAGGGGTCGGACGCCGTGTCAATAAATGAACTCCAGGTGTAGTGCGCGCCAGCACTCAGGCCGCTCTTGAACCGGCGCTCCACGCTGAGCTGCATGGAATGATAGATAGAGGACGCAGTGTTAGCGTAGACCCTAATCGTACCCGCTCTGGGATCGACCCGAGGACATCCCAAAACGGTAGAAATGCCGGTAATCGGGTCGATGCGGATCGGAACTGCGGCACACAAAGTCCGTGGATTCCCGTCAAGGGTCTGGAACAGTTCTGTACCTTTCGTGCCCACATAGCCGACCCGGAACACCGTGTCTGCATCCAATTCGCGCTGAGCCTCCAGTGAAAACTGGTCGGCAATCGGAGATCGGAAGTTCGCGTCGAGTACGGTGCGCGTCTGCATGTTCAGCGCGGCTGGGTTGTTTAGGTCCGGGCTCAATGTCGGCAAGGTCGTAAAAGCATTCGCTAACCCGGGGCTGCTGATTGCGGCCACGAATGGAAAGGAATTGCCCACGACTTGCGCCAGAGTAGTGAACTGATAGTCGTTTGTCCGGGCGTAACCCCCCCGCACGACGAGTTTGTCCCCTCCCGTAACAAATCGTGCCCAGCTGCTCTCGCCGGTCCTGGGATTCCAACTGAAACCAAAACGAGGCTGGAAGTTGTTCAGATCTCGTTCGGGTCGGGGCGCAAAACGAAATACGGGGTCGCCGCCATTGGCGGCCTGAATAGCGTCGTTAACCGGGTACAAGCTGGCCAAGTCGTTGCCCGGGGCCTCATAACGCAGGCCCAACGACAGATACAGTGTGGAGCGCACTTGCCAAGTGTCCTGCACGAAGAAGTAGTAATCGAACCATCGGAAGTACTGAACGGCCTGCCCGCCGGGTAACGGCTTGTTGATGTTCGCCACTGTCGCCAGGTCGTCTATGAAGTTTTGGATGGACACCGTCCCGGCAGGGAGGTCCAGACCTGCCTGATTGCTGGGATAGGTGAGCCGCCCGCGAATGAACGGAGTGAAAATACTCTTTTTGTCCACCCGTTGAATATCAAGTCCGAACTTCAGGTCATGGGGTCCTGATGTCAACGTAATTGTTTCTTGTAATTGATAAGTGTTGTTCCACCCGGAGTTTGGCGAGTTTACGGCAAGTCCAATCGCTGTCCGTGACGCGTCGGCGGCAAATCCAGTCAGTCCCAACTCTGGAATCTCAATTGACGGGATCGTCTCCGAGCGTGGGTCCGTCACGGAGTTCACGTTCGCCAATCGCTGCCACGAGCCCCGCGTTTCATTCAGAACTCGCGGAGTGAAGGTACTGATGAAATAAACGCTCATTGCCTGTGTGCGAGACAGATTCTGCGTGGTTAGCCCGGGCGGGGTTACCTGGCCTATGCCTCCCTGCTCCCCGCCACTGAATAGGTAGCGACCTCCCATCGCGTATCGCGCGTTGAAGGTGTGATCCACTCGGCCAGAGGCTTGCCAATCGTTGAAGGAAGACGGCGCAGAACCGGTGATGGTCCCGGTAGGAATATCAACCCGCCTGCCCCCTGCGCAGGACGGTAGCGTTCCTCCGACGCAGTAGGCAGCAAAAGTGGGATTCCCATTGGAATCTGTGTCTTGAGTCGCGGCGCCGGGCACAAACTGCAGAAGAGCTGCAACCTGTTGGCGCGATCCAACGCTGGACCGAAGCACTGCCTTGCCATAGTCAGTGGGCACACCGCTGACCGACGTACCGGAGCCAAGCGCGCGATCAGTCCACCGTTGCACGGACCCAAAGAAAAACGTACGGTCTTTCCAGATTGGCCCTCCCAAAGTGCCGCCGTACTGGTTCTCGATTCGGAATGGTGCCCCTCCGCGGCCATCGAAAATTGAACTGCAAAACCGCGGATCTACGAGTCCCGCACGTTTGTCCAGATTGCTGCACGAGTTCAAGCCGTTGTCATTGTGGAACCAGTATGCCGAACCGTGGAAACCGTTCGTTCCGCTCTTGGTTACCAAGCTCGCCACCGATCCCGCTGCCCCGCCGTATTCGGCCGAGAATTGGTTCGTGATCAGCCGGAATTCTTGAACGATTTCCGGGTTATTCATCACTTGCTGGCGCCCGGTGACCGTGGGGTCATTAGAGCCCTGACCGTCAATCACGAAGCTGTTGCTGCGAGGGCGCGAGCCGTTCACGGAGAAGTTCGTTCCTTCGGCGAACGCCTGGTTTCCACTGTTGAGCTGACTGACTCCAGGGGCCGCGAGGGCAAACGCAAAAACGTCACGGAACCCTCCTCCGCCTGGTGGGGGCAGCGTCGGAAGGTCGGTCAGTCGCCGTTCATCGAATCGAACGCCAACCTCCGGAGAACTCATGTTCAGCACCGGCGCATCATCGGTGACTGTGACTGTATCGTTGACGCCTGCGACCTTCAGGACTGGATTGACAACTGCATTTTGGTTGAGCAGAAGCAATATTGGACCGCGCACATATCTGGCAAATCCGGTGTGCTCGGCACTCAACTCGTAGGGTCCAACCGCAAGTCCAGGGAACGCGAATCCCCCATTGTCTTCCGTTGCAAGCGAACGTTCGAGTTTTGTGTCAAGCTTGCGCAAGGTGACCGTGGCACCGGCAACTACGCCGCCCCGGACATCTTGAACAGTCCCGGAAATCGAGCCTGTAGTCGTCTGGGCAAACGACTCGCGGGCTTCTGCAAGGCAGACTGCGGAAAGCAGAAACACGGGAAAGAGCCAGAATCTACGTGCCTCCGGTTTTTTCGTGGGTCTCTCCTTCGCTCAAAGGCCTCCGCCCGAGCCGACGAGAAGGTTCCCGGTATTCTAATCCCGCGGCTGCCGAGGGCCAATCGTAGAATAGTGCCGACAGGAATTGCGCCCTCACCCGGTCGAGATCTGAAAGCCCTTATATGACTCTTGTGGGATAAAACGCAGGCCATTTCGCAGGAAAGAAGGGCTTCTGTTCGGTTAACTGCGATGATCGATAGACGATGAACTGGCTCCTGCAGTTCATCAAGACTGAACCCGTACTGCTGGCTGCGTTCCTAACAAACCTAAAGTTGAGCAATGTCAACTTAGAAGTCTCCATCGTGTAAAAGCTCTTCGATCGGGGCGATACCTTCTCCTAGTGGACGGCTGAATCGCATTTGTAGGGGCAGAGGGTCACTTCTCGGCCTGAGGACACACTGCGGAAGTCAGTCAAAGGCGAGAACAGTGCGTGGCTCGGAGCCACATACCTGAAGAAGGTAAGAGTTCTTTCCAGCCCGCGTTTCGGAACGCTCTCCTGCCAATCACGCTCCGCAGGCATGTGTTTTCAAAGTCGTTGAAACCAGGAGCGTCAGAGAGCGGCAGAACGGAATAACTTAACTGGACGGGGTGGTAGTAGGTTGGGCTGCCATCAATCCAGAAGCTGGGAATTTTGAATATTTTCAAATTGCCGCGACACATTTTCCTTTCTCAGCGCTGATTAGGTATATAGCGGGGAATTTGCTCCTTCCCTACATAGGAAGGCCAAACCTTGATCGAACGGCTTCCAGAGCCCACCAGAACAGCCGTAATGCGCCCCTCCTGGCCGGAGAGGGACCCGACGGTCCTTGCCCCGCCGACTGCGGAGCAGTTTTATCTCCGACGTTTATCTCGAAGCCCTGTGCGAGATGGAGAGCATCGTATAGATGATTCTGTGTTGCGGTGTAGACGGAGCTTGGGAGCGCAGGGTGAACGCCGGGCAATGACCACGGTTCACCGTTGCGTTCACTACGGCGTTCACCCTCACCTCGCGGTGAACTTTCGGGACCTGAAAGAGATGCAGTGGAACAAGAGCCGGCATTCGGACACCGACTGGCTCGGAGTTGGGCTGGAGCGACCCCCAAAATCAGTGCCACCGAAGGCGTGGCGGTCGCTCCAGCCCAACATGGCAGATTGCGGCAAGGGTGACGTGGTCTTCTCTCAGCAACTTCACCGCAGCTGCTTCACAACCCACTTCACCCCTGCAGTGGAGCCAAATCATGGACAACGGCGGACATGGAGACGAAAAACAAGACCCTCAAGATCGCAGGCCAAACGCGGACGAGGCGGGAGCGACCTCACCCTTGGTACGCACGGTGCGTCCAGGTGTCGTTGGGTCGCTCCCGCCTCGCATCGCTGGGTTGCGCGATGAGTTCTGCGCCGCGTGCAATGACGAGTTTTAGGAGTTCGCAAGTGAAGAAGGTAAGAATTTCATTCTGCACCGTCGTCTGCACCAACTTCCGCACCCGACACGCGATTCATGTGATTTACATAAAGGGAGTTGGCACGAAAGCATCCGCGAAAAGCAGCAAATTGCGAACAACTAAAACGGGCGGGAGCGACCCTTTTATATAGGGTCGCTCCCGCCCCCGTCACCCGACGACGGTGACCGTGTTTTTACCACGTGCATGCAGAGATGCAATCAGACCAAATACAGAGTCGAAATAGTTTCAAATTTCCGAGAGGAGAGATTCAAATGGCAGTCTTGAAAGCACCGCCAAAGCAACCAAAAACCACGGTCGTTCAGCTTCGGCTCGACGATGATGCAAGACAAAAGCTGACAAGCTATGCGGAGTTTCTGGATTCATCTCCGTCATACGTTGTCACAGAAGCCTTGAAGCTTGTCTGCAACAAAGACAAGGAATTTCAGACGTGGCTTTCAGCCCAACACACGAAGACTTCCGAACCAAGCAAGAAAGAGGAGGCGTTCCAACTGGAATTGAAATGACGAAGCATGCGCCAGCGACAACAATTCGGTATGCGTGAGAACCCAGCGTTCGACCGACGACATGGCTCATGTTCGGCTATCACTGTGCAACCGGCCTCCAATTCCATTGGGAAGGCGAAGGACCACTTCCATGCAAACACTCCAAGCCAATGAACCGCTAGTGGACTCCACGGCGGCCGCTGGCATCCTGGGCGGCATCCATCCGAAGACAGTCGAGCGATGGGCACGGGCTGGCAAGATCCCTGCCTATCGTTTCTTCAAACAATGGAGATTTCGTGTCTCGGAGCTAGAAATGTGGATACGTTCTCATGTAAATTCACATTGCCATCCGTGCCGCTTCGAAAAGGAGGAATCGGATGGAGCATAAGCGGCAACGGTTTCAGTTTGGTTGGCTTAACTTGAAAGCGAGAATGAATGGCCCGGAGGTTTGGGTCCTGCGTTATCGAGACAAGCTGATGGAAGGCAAAACCAAAACGCGCAGCGTGATTATCGGGACGATCAAGCAGTATCCCTCACAATCTCTGGCGCGCAAGGCAAGCATGTCCTTCATGCTATCGATGAACGACAATAAACCCCCGGCACTGTCTGTCTCCTTTGGAGCAGTCATGACACGGTATCTGGCAGAAGAGCTACCTGAACGGCACTCGACTGCGTCAAGGTACCAAAGCTGGATGAAAAACCACATCGAGCCAAGGTGGCGGGGTTTCCCGATAGAAAATATCAAACCGCTACTTGTCGAAGATTGGCTTAAGAAGCTCGATCTCGCTCCAAAGAGCAAGTCTCATCTAAAGAACCTCATGCATGTCTTGTTCAATGCGGCGATGCGCTGGGAGTTAATTCCGTATCAGCATAATCCCATGTGCCTCGTTCGTGTGAAAGACAGTTCGAAGCGACTCCGGGAACCAAAGTTCCTGACCGCGCAAGAGTTCTGCGCTGTCCTGGAACATATTTCCGAACCATTTCGAACGATGTGCATTGTGGCGATGTGTTTGGGACTGCGTGTAAGCGAGGTCCTCGGTTTGAAGTGGACCGCCATCGACTGGGAAGGATCGCGGATCGCCATTCGCCAAGCCTATGTTTATGGTAGACAGGGCGATGTCAAGACTCGCGCCTCTCAGAAATGGATGCCTCTCGATCGTTCGCTCGCGGAGAAGCTGCGCCAGCACCGGCTCAGATTTGCTTCGCGACCGAATATTGAAGGGTGGGTTTTCGCTAATCCAGAGACAGGCAAGCCGTATTGGCCCAGTCGAATTCAAAAGCATTGGCTAATTCCAGCGGGTGAAAAAGCTGGGGTTGGTCGAATCGGCTGGCATACATTCCGGCATAGCCATTCCACATTGCTTCATGCGCTCGGAGTCGACCTGAAGGTGCAACAAGAACTGCTACGGCATGCGGATATTCGAACCACTATGAATATCTACACTCAGGCCGTTCCAAGTGCTCTTCGGGAAGCGAACAGCAAGGTCGTTCGTTTGGTGATTCCAGCGCAAGTGGCTTGAGGAAGGCGAAGAGGCGCTGTTAATGCGCCCTCAAGCGCCCTCGAGTTTTTCCAACTACATGTAAATAATGTGGATATTGGTAGGGGCGGTGGGGATCGAACCCACGACCTTCGGCTTAAAAGGCCGCTGCTCTACCACTGAGCTACGCCCCTGCAAAGATAAACATCGATTGTACAGGAAAATGGCGAAACCCGCTCTGCGGGGCGCGGCGTGGAAGATCACTGTCCCATCGGATCCCCCTGGCGAAGTTGCCGTGGCTGAGTGCGAAAAAGATGAAGGCTATGGCCAGCCGGTTAGTGGGAGAGCCGCACGCGCGCGGCTTCGACGGCACGCCATTCAAAGACAGAATCGCCCACATCCACTCGCGAACGACCGCGTTTGCTTAATCGGCAGCGCGCGTCGCCTCAGGCTCGCGGCGCCGGGCGCGTGCGCTTCCATTCGTGTTCCCGGCGGAGGCGCGATTGCAGCTTCTTCACCTGGGTTTCAATTTCGCTGAAGGCCTTTTTGCATCCGGCCAGCCCGTTTTTTCCGTTGCCGATCGCATGCAGGACGCCGCTAGGCAACGAAAGTGTGAGGGCGCACGATTGCTCCGCGGTCCGCTGATTCCGCTTGAACACACCTTTCAACTGAACCATGTCCGGCTGATAGCTTTTCAGCAAGCGGTTCAACTTGTCCAACCGGCGCATGACCTCCACGGCCACGGGCCTTTGTGCCTCAACGTGTTTGTAGCTGATGGAAACGTTCATGATCGCACCTGTCAGGATTGGAATGCTGGGAGGAAGGGTTGCTACGCAGCTGCTTTCTGCACCGCATAACGAAGTCAGGATAACAAGCGGGGTCGGCCGGCGCAATGCCTGGCATCACACGCGAATTACCCGGACTGCGGTGATGCCATTGACACGCTCTGCATTGCTTTCTAGCCTAACTGGCAGGTCATCGCATGCCCGCAAAGAAATCAGCGCGCTCCGCCGTTTCGCCGGGAACGCCCGGCCGATTGCGCGTCGGCCCGGCGGGATGGTCGTACCCGGACTGGGCCGGTTTCGTTTACCCGGCGAGCCGCTCGAAGGGCTTTCACGAAGCTACATTTCTCGCACAATATTTCGACACTATCGAGATCAACACTTCGTTCTACCAGCCGATTCGCCCGGACCATGCGGCCGCCTGGATCGCACGTGTGGCGGCCAATCCCGCATTTGTATTCACCGCAAAGCTCTGGCAGCGGTTTACGCATGAGCCCGCCGCATCGGCCGAGGACGAACGCCAGGTCCGCGCCGGCTTCGACGTGCTGCGAGACGCGGGCAAACTCGGCGCCGTCCTGCTGCAATTCCCTTTTTCGTTTCATTCCACGCCCGAAACGACCCAGCATCTTTCGGCTTTGCTCAAGCGCTTCGCGGGCTACCCGCTTGTCGTCGAGCTGCGGCATTCTTCGTGGCAGCGCCAGGACACCTTGCGTCTCCTCGAAGAGCATCACGCCGGGTTCTGCAACATTGACCAGCCGGTGATCGGCAATTCCATGACGCCCACCGCGCAATACACTTCGCCGATCGGCTACGTCCGCTTCCACGGGCGCCGTTACGACACCTGGTTCAACGACGATCCAGCCCTTCCCGGACACGAGCGCTACAACTACCTTTATTCTTTGGACGAGCTGAATCCCTGGGCCGAGCGCATTCGCAAAGTCGAGGAACACACACGCGATACTTATGTCATTACCAACAACCATTACCAGGGCAAGGCGGTGGTGAATGCGCTGCAGCTTCTGAGCATCCTGAAAGGCAGCAAGGTGAAAGTGCCGGACGATCTCCGGCAGCACTACCCGCAACTCGAGCAGATCGCCAGCGAAATGCCGGCGGCGCCGACACTCTTTCCGCTGGGTTCGTCCGCGAAAGAAAAAAAGTAGGGCGTTACTTCTTGAAGAGATTCTCGAAAGCCTGCCGCGCGTCCATGGGACGCCCGGAAGCGGGCGCTTCCACGGGCACCTGCGCCGGCTGCATGTAGGAAGTGGGCGCGGTGTCTTTCTCGATCGTCATCCGGAATTCATAAAAGGAGCAATCGTTGCGCGCGTCCTTGGGCGAAACGCGCGCCGGAACGGATTGCGTACACTCAAACTGCGCGCCGGAATCGAAAAAGCGGCACTGCTTGCAGCAATGCAGCTCAAACCCACATTTCGGGCACTTGCCGCCGGGGTCGAAGCCCGAGACCAGCACCGCGCCGCAATTGGAGCATCGCGCTCGCGTTACCGTTCCCACCATGCGCGGCGTGCGCGGGCCGAGATGATCGCTCGCTCCGCGCGGGCCGCCTTGCGGGGGCTTCCGATCCTGCCTTTCCCTTTTTTCGTGCTTTTCCGCGTCACGATAGCCGCGGTGACCGTACTTGCGATCCACAAACGCCTCCGTCCGCGAGTCTCAACGGACTGCTACTTCCCTGGGTGATTACACAACTAGAGTGAGGTTCACTATGCGACTTTTATCCAATCGGGTTGCTACAATCGCTCGGCAGACCAGCCTTCCCCAATTGAAGTGTTCCTGGATTGCCGGGTAGCGAGAGCAGAAGATGGGACATCTATGTTTCTAATCCTCTGGGAGTACGAAGTCAAGCCCGGTTATGAAGAAAGGTTTGAATCAGTCTATGGGCCTCGGGGCGACTGGGCACGACTGTTCCAGACCGACGCACGCTTTCGCGAGACTCGCCTCCTGCGGGATGTGTCCCGCCCTCGCTGGTACTTCACCCTTGATTACTGGGATAGCGAAAACTCGTTCCTTAGCTTCAAGGCCGCAAACGAAGCCGCCTATCACGCGCTCGATCAAACCACCGAGTCGCTCTCCGTCTCCGAGCGCAGCCTGGGATCCTTCTACGCCACTTCGTAGCAGCCAATTCCAGTCAGCGACACGCAGATTGATTTGGTACTCTGAGCCACCTTTCCGGTTACGCGATTTATCGAGACTTAGCACAGCGTCCTTGCTCCGGGCTAAGCAGATCATGTCAAAAAACTGCCTGGGTCTGCCGAAACACGATCCACGCGAGAATAACCCAAGATAAGGCAAGCGACACCATCCCATACACGTTGTGTTGTATGTTACCCCGTCTTCTGGGTACAGCAAATCGCAGACTTCCTTTCACTTGCCTCATTAACGCGGCGCTAGTCGGGACCTTGCCCCCTAATTGGCCCATAATCTCGACAAGAATGGAACAAATCTCCAAAACAGTGCGCGATATCGCTTGATGTAGGATTCTATGCACCATGCTGAGTGACGCGCAGATCAGTCAGTTCATTCGCGAGGGTTTCGTGAAACTCCCGCACGCTTTTCCACGGGAGCTTGCTGAGCAGAGCTGCGCAATCTTGTGGCGGGATACCGGTTGCGTTGAGGCCGACCCAACGACTTGGACGAAGCCGGTGATTCGCTTAGGCATGTACGGGCAGGAACCATTTTCCAGTGTCGCCAATACTCCAGTCCTGCACCATGCATTCGACCAACTCGTTGGTCCAGGCCGTTGGCTGCCCCGAAGGGATCTTGGAACGTTCCCGATTCGTTTTCCGTCCCATGATGATCCCGGAGACGCCGGATGGCACGTCGACAGCAGTTTTCCGCCCGACATCGGCGAGCCTAACGACTTTCTCAACTGGCGCGTCAACGTAAGTTCGAAGGGAAGAGCCCTACTGATGCTGTTTCTCTTGTCCGACGTTGGCGAAATTGATGCGCCGACTCGTATTCGCCTCGGTTCGCATCTTGATGTCGCAAGGATTCTCGCTCCCCTGGGGGAGCTCGGCTTATCGTCTAGAGATCTGGTCGCTCAGGAGGGTTTTGCCGAAACCGCTTCTCGACGTGAGGTACTGGCGACAGGCGACGCGGGCACCGTCTACTTGTGCCATCCATTCTTGGTGCATGCAGCGCAAGCACATCGCGGTTCCCGCCCGCGATTTCTGGCACAGCCACCACTTCTCCCGGCTGAGCCGTTTCTTCTCAATCGCAAGGATGGGGACTACTCTCCCGTCGAGCGGGCCATCAGGATCGCCCTCGATATTGCATGAGTTTGGCTTGACCCGTTGCCCTCCAACGACGCCACACCTCGAGCTTCTTATCCGCGGAAAACCTAAACCGCCTCCCTTGTTTCATAAACACCACCTTTGAAAACTGCTTTATACCAGATGGTGTTGTGTCGAACGCTTGAACCGGCAGCGGTTGTCTTGCATGTGGGCACTAGGATCTGACGGCCAATTTTAGCTCCATAGGGCTGCAGATCCCTCTGGAAGGTAGCCTAGCACGCTGGCAGCACGGGTCGGCACCAATCACGCTACCCGAACCAGGCCGCCAATCCATCCGGAGCCAAATCCGGCTGCAACAATAATTTCGGCGTACCGGCCTTGCGCAACACCGCTTCCGCCGCCAAATAACCACTGCGTACCGCGCCCTCCATCGTGGCCGGCCAGCCCGTGTCGGTCCAATCCCCGGCCAGGAACATTTTGCCGATGCCCGTCTGTTGCTTTGGGCGCCAACGGTCCACGCCTGGTTGCGGAGAAAATGTGGCGGACGCTTCCTTGATGACCGTCGCTTTCACGAGTTGCGCGTCCCGCGCCGCCGGAAGCGCCTGCCGCACCTCCCTCAAGCAAATCTCTATGATTTCCTGGCGGGGCTTTTGCAGCAAATCATACGACGCGCTGATCACCAGTTGCAGATACTGTCCCGGCAATTTTCCCGCGCCGTTGGCCGAGCCATAGAGCGCCGTTTTGTTGAAAATCCATTGCGTGGTGGTCTCGAGCAGGGTCACGAAGGGCTCGCGCATCACTTCGCCGTCAAACCAGAAATGCACGCCGGTAATCGGCGCGACGCCGATCTTGTCTAGATGCGCCAGCCCCGGCTCGATGCGCTTCATTTCCTCGCTCGCCAATTCGGCCATCGCCGGATGGGGCACGGCGAACACGTAAGCGTCAGCCGTTTCCACGCGGCCGCCGTCAAATTCCACTCCCGCAACCTGGCCGCCTTCGATGCGAACCGCGCGAACCGGCATGCGCAGGTTCACTTCCCCGCCCCGTTTTTCAATCTCCGCCTTGCAACCGTCGTAGAGATCCGCGAGCGGCACCGCGGGCACGCCCATGCGATAACCCGTGCGCGTGGAAAGAAACGCCTTCCAAAAAACGTCCACGCCAAAGCGCGCATCGGTGCGGTCGAGTTCCTCGTCCAAGGCACTGACCAGCACCACGCGCCAGAACCGCTCGATGGCTGCGAGCGTCTGCTTGCGCCGCTTGAGCCACTCCAGCATCGAGATTCCGCCGGGCGCGTCCAGGTCGGGCGTGCGGCCCTTGCCGCGCAGGATGTCCAGCATGGCGCGCGCGATGCTTCGCTTGTCGGCCAGCGCAAGCGGCGCGAACGCGAGAAAGGAACCGGTCATGTGAAACGGCGCGGGCAGCAATCCGGCCCGCATTTCTCCGGTTCTTCCCTGAGGATCCTGGAACAACAAGCGGTCGAAAAATTTGATTTTCCCCGCGGAGCCCACGCGCCGGTAAAAATCCTCCAGGTTCGTGCAGCATCCCAGCGTCACATGCTGGCAGTTGTCCACGTGCTCGCCGTCGGGCAACACGTAGGAGGTTGCCCGGCCGCCGAGGAATGGCCGCTGCTCAAACAGGCGCACGCGGCGGCCGGCCTCAGCCAGCGCGATGCCCGCCGAGAGCCCCGCCAGCCCCCCGCCGATCACGATTACGTTTTGCAAGGATGTTCTCTTCCGTATGGCGCGCAAATCGCGCCTTGGCCATCAACATCATTTTCTCCGGCTTGGAGAGCCGCACGCGCTCCCCAAACACGGCAAAGTCCACCGCTTCGATCCGTGCCAGCAACGAGCTGTAGGTATGCACCAGCAGCCAAAGCGTGCCGCGGCTGTCTTCTTCGATCAGGCCGAGCAGGCTCGCGCCTTCTTCGTAGAGTTTCCAGGCGCGGTCCGCTTCAAAGCGCAGCAGTTCGCGAACTCCGAGCGTCGCTTCGTTGCGGCCCAGGTCTTGTTCCGCAACGCCGTATCGCGCCAAATCCTCTTCGGGCAGATACACACGGCCCAATTGAAAATCCTCGCGGACGTCGCGCAAAATATTCGTCAGCTGAAACGCGAGTCCCAGCTTTTCCGCCAAATCCAGCGCCCGGGGATCGCGAAAGCCGAAAATGTGAGTGCAGGTGAGCCCCACGGTGCCCGCGACGCGGTAACAATATTCTTTCAGCCGTTCGAACGTGGGATATTCCTGGATCGTTAAATCCATTTCCGCGCCGCTGATCAGGTCGTGCAGGTAACGCGCCGGCATGCGGAAGCGCTGCATGGTGTCCACCAGCGCGGGCAACACTTCGCGCTGACCGCGCATGTCATCCAACTGCAGCGCCATGGCGGCGTTCCCGTCGAACACTTGCCTTTGCCCCGTGACTGCCGTGTCGAGTGCGGCGCGCCAGCGGGCCAGACCGCGCTGTTTCGCCGCGGCGTCCGCGCCATGATCGGAAACATCGTCAATCAGGCGCATGAAGGCGTACAGCGCTACAATGCCGTCGCGTTTCGGCTTCGGCAGGAGGAAAAATGCCGGATAAAAACTGCTTTGCGCGGTGCGGGCAATGCGGTGGCAGTGGCTATAGGAAGCTTCAATCTCCAGTTGGATAGACTCTGCGGATACTACCCGAGCGCCTTCAGCCGCGAACCCGCCATTGCGATTCAGTTCCGATCCGCCAAACACGTGCGTGATCAACGCGCGGCCCAGCAGCCGAACTTGCTTTACCTTGCTAACCTGGGGCCGCCGGTGCAGCGTGTCGTAGCCCATCGCCTCAATCGCGTCGAGCACCGCCAGCCCGCCACGGCTGAACATCTCCAGGTCCACGCTGAGCTTTCCATCCACGCGCTTCGCCAGCGGCAGGCCCTTGTAAAAGAGCTGGCGCGTGTACTCGATCAACTCCTGCATCAACGCGACGTAACGCCGGTCAAATTTCCTGCCGGTTATATCGCCTTCGCTCAGTCCGTGGGCCGCCGCGCGATCCAGCGGAATGTAGATTCGCCCGATGCCGAGATCGCGCGAAACGTCCTGCCAGAAATTCGCCAGTTGCAGCGCTGTGCAGGTGGCGTCCGACAGCTTCTGCCGCGCTTCGTCGCGATAGCCACAAAGATAGAGCACCAGGCGGCCCACGGGATTCGCCGAATACACGCAGTATTCCAGCACGCCGTCCCACGTGGCATACCGTTTCACCACTTGGTCCTGGCGAAAAGCTTTCAGCAGATCCGCAAACGGCAGCTTTGGTACATCGTTCGCCACGATCGTTTCGCGCAACGCCACAAAGACGGGGTGCGCCGGCCGGCCTTCGTAACACAAATCCAGCTCGCGCTCCCACCACGCCAGCAACTCCAGAGCGCGTTCTTTGTCGGGAACTTCGTCGCCCAGATCGTCGGCCCACCGGCAATAGGCGTACAAATTATAGAAATGCTGGTGCAGTTCCTTCGGCAGCAGCCAGGAAACCACGTTGAAATTTTCGTAGTGATGCGTGCTCAGCCAGCGCGTGTAGTCCTGCGCCTCCCGCGGCGCGCAACCGTCCGCGGGCAGCTTCTCTGCGATTTGAAGTTCACCTGGCCGAAGCATGGCGGCGGTCTGGCCTCACACGTACATTATGCAAAAAGGATGGCGACTCACGCCAAACAGGCAACCAAAACACAGGTTGCCGGGCCGCGCTCATTTCTACTTGCATAGGAAAACTGGGCAGGATGCTTTTGCCGGGAGCGGCAGCCTTCCGCAATTTGCGAGCTACGGCCTTACGGCCAGCTTAATCTCACCGCTCCGCGCCTTCATGCGCTCGAACGCCTGCGGCAGATCTTCCAGGCGGATATCCTCGGTCACAAAATCGTTTGCGGAGATGTCGCCGCGGCGGATCGCTTCCAGCGCTTCGCGAATAAAGCGCGGTGTGTGGTGGAACGGAGAGATCATGCGGATTTCGGAGTAATGAATCGCCGCCGGCTCAATGGCCACGCGCGTTCCGGTTGGCAACCCGCTGAAGAAGTTGACCACGCCTCCGCGACGCACCATCGCCAGCGCCTGTTCCCAGGTAGCGGGATTTCCCGCGGCTTCCACGACGGAATCCGGCCCGCGCTGATCGTCCGTCAGCGCGCGAACCGACGACGCCACATCCGGAGTTTCGGTCACGTTGATCGTTGCCGCCGCTCCCAGGCGGCGCGCGACCGCCAGCGGCGCCTCGCGGCGCGCGATCGCAACCACGCGCACGCCGCGGCGCGTAAGCATTCGCACGTACATCAAGCCGATGGGGCCGCAGCCAATGACCACCGTGGTATCGCCGGTGCGCACTTCCATTTCGTGAATGCCGCGCAGCACGCAGGCCAGCGGCTCCACCAGCGCGGCGCTGTGGTCGTCCACCGCGTGCGGCACTTCCAGCATATTTTCCCGGGCGATGCGTCCCGGAATGCGCATGTATTCCGCGTAGGCGCCGTTATTGAAGAGCAGATCGTCGCAAAGATTTTCCTGTCCCCGGCGGCAGTGGTAACAGCGCAGGCACGGCGCCGAATTCGCGGCGATCACCCGCGTGCCCATCCGCCACTTTGCATCCACGCGCTTGCCCATGGCCACGATCTCGCCGACCACTTCGTGCCCGAACACGGCCGGCGGCTGAATCATCTTGGCGTGATACCCGCGCCTCCACACTTTCAGGTCGGTGCCATCGGTGAGCGCCAACCGCACGCGCAGCAGCACTTCGTCCAGCGCGACGGGTGGCACATCAATCTGTTCGATGCGCAGGTCTTCACTGCCGTAGAGCACGGCGGCGGTCATCCGGGAGGGAACCACGATTTTTGCCTGGAGGAGTTCCTCTTCCAGTCCGATTTCCAGCTTCTTTGGGGACGCGGTCTTCATTGGTGTGTAATCAAAACCTTCAGCGAACTCTCCGTGGGATGAGCCGCCAAATCCAGGCCCTCCTGAATTCTAGCCAAAGGAAACCGGTGAGTGACGATATCCATGACGGGCAGTTGCTTACCCAGTACCAGCGCTGCCGCTGATTCTTGGATGTCCACCGCAGCGCTATAGCTGCCCAGTATTTCCTTCTCGTCGATCCCCACCGCCGAGGCTGGAAACTCAATTTTCGTCACGGGGTCGTTTGCGGCGAACAAGAGCACCCGCCCCCCAGGCCTCGCCGCCGCCAACGCCTCCGCCACCACCGCTGGATGCGCCACCGCGACGAGAACTGCGTCTGCTCCTCGGCCCTCGGTCCGGGCCTGAATTTCATGCACTAGCTTACCACTGTTGGGGTCAAATGACTCGACAGCTCCCAATTTCAAGCTCTTGGCCCGCCGGGTGGCCACCGGGTCACTCGTATAGATGCGCCCGCCCATCACTTTGGCCACCATCAGCAGCTGCAGGCCGATCGGGCCGCAGCCGGCAATCAGCACCGTTTCGCCCGCGGCCACGCGTGCCTTTTGCACCGCCTTGACGATGGTGTTGATCGGCTCGATGAAGGTCGCCTCTTCGAAGCTCACGTTGTCCGGAAGCGCCACGATCCCGCGTTCCGCCACCCAGGGCATGGCTTTCACGTACTCGCCGAACCCGCCGCCGTTCGGCGTAAAGCCCGCGGTCAACCCCGTGGATTTGTAAAGCTTGCATTGCGAAAACATTCGCCGCTCGCAATAGAAGCATTTGCCGCAGGGCGTGTGATGGAAGCTCATCACCCGGTCACCGAGTTTCCACTTGGTTACGCCGCGGCCCACGCCGACCACCGTCCCCGCGAGTTCGTGCCCCAGGATTTGCGGGGGTTCCACGTAGCGATAGAAGATCTTCTTGATGTCGGTGCCGCAGATGCCGCACGCGGCGACCTTGATGAGCACTTCGGCGTCGCCCACCTCCGGTACAGGCACTTCCTCGACGCGGACGATTCCTTTGTCGCGGTAAACGCCGGCGCGCATGGTCTTGGGGATTGGCCCCAAGGTTCGCAGCTGTTCCACGATTGTGCCCGCGCCGCTCATGCCGCGCTCACTCCTTTGGCCTGCGAAGCGAAATCGTTCCCGGTAATCGACTGCAGATAATTCTCGAGGAACCCCGCCAGCCGTTCGCCCGCCTCCTGACTCTGCTTGCCGAAGCGGATCAGGCCGGGCAGCGCCAACGGATTCTTCAGCAATTCCACAAAAACCTTCGAAAGGCTCACTTCATTTTTCTCGGAAAGCGTACGATTGAAATCGATCGGCATGTCTTCCGTGGCGGAATCGCTGATCGCCCGGATAACCACGTTGCGCGCGCCCCAGGCGGTGGCCTGCTTGACGATCTCGAAGCTTTCCATGTCCACCGATTGCGCGCGTGACGCGCACGATTTTTTCTGGCTCGCCTTGACGAGCACTTCATCCGACGTGAACAGGCAGTTGGCGTCCTTCGCGCCCTGCCGCAACGCCATTTGCCGGAGCTCCGCGTCCACCTGCAGGCGCCCCGAATCCAGGCTCGGATTCTGCATCTGGGCGATTAATTCCTTCGGCGCGATGATGTCGTTCACGTTTAGCGTGTCGCACAGCGCGCCGGCCAGCCCGCCCGAAATGCACACGTCGAAATGCTGATCGCGGTCCGCCATGCCCATCATCAGGTCCATGGACCGCGAAGCGGCTTGCGCGCCGACCCCGGTGATCAGGACATAAATCTCCGCCGGCCCGATCCTGGTCTTCCGCAGCTTCAATCCCTCGTAGTCCAGCAGATTGAACGGCCGCAGCTTCCGCCACGGAGCAAACTCCCTTTCAACCGCAAATGTCACCAGCACGCGCATGGTGTTTCTGATTCTCCGCTTCGCAACTCCGTTACTTCTCCACGCCTTTCTGTACCTCTTTACTTCCTTACACCTTCAGTGGAATTCCTCATGCGGCCAAATTTATCTTTCTGGCTCGTCGTGGCGATACATATCCATTCTCGCGGTACCAGCGCACCGCGCGCTCCAGCGCTGCAGCCACCGATCCCGGCAGAAAGCCGAATTCGCGTTGCGCCCGCGAAACATCCACAAACATCTTGTGCCGCGCGATTTTCACGCCTTCGACGGGGATTTGCGGTTCCTTGCCCAGCAAGCGCGAAAACCCGGTCTCGACATACGCGACTCCCAGCGCCAGCCCGTGCGGAATTTTCATCGCCGGGGCCGAAAGTCCGGTTATTTTCGCCAGGGTGTCGAGCAGTTCCTTCAGCGTCAGATTCTCCGCGCCCAACAGATAGCGCTCGCCGACTTGCCCCTTCTCCCCCACCACCAGGTGGCCCGCGGCGCACTCTTCCACGCCCACAAAATTCAATCCGGTCTCCACGTATCCCGGCAGTTTCCCGTTCAGAAAATCCAGAACGATTTTCCCCGTCGGTGTCGGTTTCCAGTCCCACGGGCCGACGGGCGTCGTCGGCATCGCCACCACTACCGGCAAGCCATTTTTCGCGGCCTGCAACGCTTCCTGCTCCGCCATCCATTTCGAGCGCTTGTAATGGCCGATCATTTCTTCGAGCTTCGCGTCCGTGTGTTCGTTCGGCAAGTCCGGCCGGTCCACGGCGATCGTGGCCACCGTGCTGGTATAGATCAGCCGCTCGACACCCGCCTGTTTCGCCGCGGCCAAAAGATTCTTGGTACCACCCACGTTCGAATCGTAAATATCCTGCGGACGCCTGGCCCACAGCCGGTAATCGGCCGCAACATGAAATACCGTCTGCACACCCCGCATGGCGTGTTCGAGCGAAGCGGCATCCCGCAAATCTCCGGTCACGTACTCCAGGGAAAGATCGCTAATTGCGCGGTTGCTGCTCGTGGGCCGCATCAGCACGCGCACGTCGTCCCCGCGCGCCACCAGTTGCCGAGCCACATGACTGCCCAGAAAGCCGGCCGCGCCGGTCACCAGGGTGGTCACGGCTTGCGCACCCGCGGGCGCTTTTCGCCGAGGCTTCCACTCAGCTGCCACGCCAATGTCTTCCATAGGTCTCCGGGTTTCGCGTTGAGGCCCAGAATGGCCGCGGTGCCGTAGCCCGCATGGCTCATGCACGGCTCGCAGCGGGGATTTATCCCGCGGCCGAAATTTTCCCAGACCGTTTTGTCCATCATGGTCTTGTAACTTGGTTCGTAGCCGTAGTTCAGCTGGTTGCACGGCTCGGCCCAGCCCTGGGGCCCGAAAACCGGGTTGCCCCACGAGCAGCAATCCAGCTCACGTTCACCCCGCAGATATTCGAGATAGACCGGAGAGACCAGCAGATTGTACTCGCTGAGATGTTCGCCGACTTCCCGAAAACGCTGGCGCATGTTCTCGTGAAAGTCCGCGGCGGAATTCCTGCAGAGCTTATGGGACGGATAGTACGGAGCGAGCATGTAGCCATCCACGTGCATCGCGTGCAGCGTGTTATAGAGCGCGGCCAGGTCCGTTACATCCGTGTCCGGAAAAATCGTGGAGGTCACGACCACAAAAAAACCGGCGTTTTTTGCGGCTTTCACCCCGTCCAGCGCCTCGAAGAAGACTCCCGGGCGTCCCGCGCGCGCTTCGTGCGCCTCCTGGGTACCATTCAACTGCACGTTCCAGAAGAAATTCGTGTACGGCGGAATCATGTGCAGGTGGCGGCGAATCCGTGTGCCGTCGGTGGTGAGAAACAAGTGCTTGCGGCGTGCCAGAATCTCGCGGGTCAACCGCGCTATGTCGGGATGCATCAGTGGTTCAGCGCCGCAGATCGTCACCACGGGCGTGTGACATTCGTCCATGGCCTCGAGGCATTCCTCGACGCTCAGCATTTTTCCGCTCTGCGTCCCGGCGGTGGCATTCCCGTTGCCATTCGCCCCCCCGCACGGCGAAACGCGGCCGCCCATCAGGTCCAGCGAAAACATCACCGGAATTTTTTTGTCACCACGGAGTTTCCGCGACGCGAGATGTCTCGCGGAGTCCAGCACTAAACCAAGGGGGTACCGCATTCGTTTGCTTAGGAAGCGCTCCGTTCGCGCTTGCTATACAGACCGCTTCGCAACCTGAACTCGCCCGGCTGGAACGTGAATGCGCGGTACTCTTCCGCGCGCTTCCCCTGATTCCGGAAACGCGCCAGCGCATAGACCGGGAAGGAATTCTTGTACAGGTGATACTTCAGGTAAAACACGCCCGGAAAGCCGGTTCCCGTAAAGTCGTTTTCCGTCCACGAACCGTTGGCGTCTTGCTGGTGCACCAGATACGCCGCTGCGCGGCCCACTGCGGGGTCGTTCAGGTCGCCTGCCGCCAGAAGGCCAATCAAGCCCCACGCGGTCTGCGAAGGCGTGCTGTTTCCCTGCCCCTTGGTCGAAGCCATCTCGTAACTGAGCAGCGATTCGCCGAAGCTGCCGTCGGCCTTCTGCACCTTGCGCAGCCAGGCCACCGCCCGTGCGCAATAGTCCTGTGCCGTTAGCGAAACCGTCTCCATCGCGCGCAACACGCCACTGGTCCCGTAGACGTAGTTCACGCCCCAGCGGCCGAACCAGGAACCGTCCTTGCACTGATCCTGGGTCAGGAAGCCCACGGCTTTGTGAATCACCGGATGATCCGCAGGCCACCCAAAACGGCCCAAGCATTCGAGCACGCGCGCGGTGACGTCCGCGGTCGAAGGGTCAATCATCGCGTTATGGTCGGCGAACGGGATGTTGCAGAGAAGTTGTTTGTCGTTGTCGCGGTCAAAGGCGCCCCAGCCGCCGTCGCGGTTCTGCATGCTCAGCAGCCACTGGATTCCGCGGCGCAGCGCCCCTTCCATGCGCTTTTCGTCGGGAAACTTCACGCGCTGCAGCGCCATCAGCACGAACGCGGTGTCGTCCACGTCGGGATAAAAGTCGTTGCGATACTCGAATGCCCAGCCGCCCGGCTCGGCGTCCTTGTTCTTGATCTGCCAGTCGCCGCCGCCCAGGATCTGCTTCGTCAGCAGCCAATCCGCCGCCTTCACCAGCGCCGGATGATCCGCGGGCAAGCCCGCCTCTTCCAGGGCCACCATGGCGATGCAGGTGTCCCACACCGGCGAAACGCAAGGCTGCAGGCGGATCGTTTCGCCTTCCTCAATCTCGAAACGCGAAAATTCCGTGATTTCGCGAAGCGTCAGCGGATCGTCCGGACCGTGGCCCAGCGCCATCAGCGCGAAAATCGAATTCATCATCGAGGGGTAGATCGCCGCGAGCCCCTCGGTACGCTCCATGTGCTCCAGCATCCACTGTTTGGCCTCGCGCAGGGCGCGATTACGGAGCGGCTTCCACGGCAGTTTTTCGTAGAGTTTCAATCCGCGGTCTACCGCCAGGAACAGATTTTTCCAGGAAACAAGCTGCTTGCTCCAATTGAACGCCGCGTTCTTTTCGGAGGGGTCGTTGAAGAGTTCGTCCACGCGCGCGTGTTCCGGCAAGCGAAAATCCGGCCGCAGCGCGGAGAGAATCGCCATCGGGATCACGATGCCGCGCGTCCACGAAGACATTTCGTAAATGTTCAAGGGGAACCAGTTGGGCAGAAGCATCAGTTCCGGCGGAATCGAGGGGACCAGTTCCCAACCCACCGCGCCGACCAGCGCGAGGTAAAACCGGACGTAGGAATTCGTGTGTTCTAATCCGCCGAGGCCGTGCACTGCTTCCCGCGCCCTGGTCAAGTGTGGAGAACCCGGTTCGTCGCCGGCAAGCTTTAACGCAAAGTAGGCCTTGCACGTGGCATTCAGTTCGGAGGGGCCGCCCGGATAAATCGGCCAACCGCCATCGGGAAGCTGCCGCTCGCGAACGTAATTCGCCAGCTTGGCGATTCGCGACGGCTCGGCCTTGCCCAAAACATATAAGTAGTAGATGTAGTCGGATTCGAGGGTGGTGTCCGCTTCCAACTCCCCATGCCAGTAACCCTCTGCCGCCTGGACTGAGAGGAGATAATCCGCGCCGTTGCGGATCGCAGTTTCAATTTTTTCGGTCCATGCCGCTTGTCGCCAGGGGACTGGCGCAGGGGCAACCGGTAATTCTTCTCCCACCCGTACAAAGGAGGCCATTCCAGCTCCCTAAAAAGGGCCATCCGGCAGTTCCCCGGATACACCCCAACGCGACCTCAGGAAAACGTCTAACTCTTCTGATGCGTTAGACTTCGAGAAGGTCACCTGATGCGGAACGAATCAGGTACCCCCAGTACTTTTATTATCTCCGGCTGGCAAAACGGGGTCAACGACTAAGATGCCCGGTTGGGCAAGTGGCCTCGCCGCCAGAGGTCAAATCTGGTTACCCGGCGGGGCATCGAGCATACGGTGCACCAGCACTTGCAAGGGGCTGGGTAGAGGCTCCCCTTCCCGCTGCAGCACCGACGGCTTTTCCTGCAACAACTTCGTCGGCAGCTTCATCCACAGCGGCGCCGGGGGCCCGTCTCCGCCCACTTCGCCGCGCAACACCAGCGCGTGCGCGCGGTCCAGCGCCACCTGCGCTGATTCCTTGAAGTCTTCCTTGAGCGGGTTGATCACCGCGAAATAAAGTGATGGCTTCACGAATTGCAACAGCGAATTGCTTTCCAGGACGACCGCGCGATCCTGGCCGCTTTCCGGATCCGCGGCGATTTCCTCCAGTGCCCGGCGCAGCAGCGGCATGCCCTCGGCCAGGTAACCCTGTTTCGTCCTCAGCCAGAATGCTCGTTTGGCTCCGGCGGCCAGAAATCGCGCGCTGTCCGTGCCGGTGTCCGAGCGGGTTTCCCAATCCAGGGCGCAGACGTGCTCTTCCGGCGCGCAATCGCAATCTTCACCGTTACGTGCGCACACACCGTGCCCATATTGCGTGATTTTCCCGGCAATCCATTGCGTCGCGGGGAACGCAGCGATGATGTCGCACACCAGTTGCGACTTCCCAATGCTCCGTGTGTGGCCGCCAACCACCACGACCCTCCACAGCGTGCCCGTTTTGGTGAGTTGCTGTGACATTGTTCGCTTGCTCAGGCGCCTTCAGCTTTTGGATGAAGACTGCAAATTTTCAGTTTTAAGTTTCAAGTTTTTGGGACCTATGGGACCGCCGACGCCTGCCACTCATCAACTTAAGGCTTTTGGCTTAACACTTACAACTCCGAACCGTTTCCCTTTTCCAATTTCTTCACGCGTTCCGCCAGTTCCGGCAGCCGCGCAAACCAGAAATAGGCTTCCTTGAACTGGTCCAACGGCCGCGCCGGCGTGCCCCACACCGTTTGCCCCTTGCGAATGATCTTTCCAGTCGGAATTCCCGCCTGCGCCCCGGCGATCGAGCCATCCTCCAGCGTGCAATGATCCGCAATGCCCACCTGCCCGCCAACCACTACGTGATGGCCCAGATTGCTCGAGCCGGAAATTCCCGTTTGCGCGGCGATTACCGTATGCGCACCAATCTGGACGTTGTGGCCGACGTGCACCAGATTGTCGAGCTTCACGCCCTCCCCGATGCGCGTGTCGTCCAGGGAACCGCGATCGATGGTTGTGTTTGCGCCAATCTCCACGTCGTCGGCAATTTCCACGAGCCCCGCCTGCGGAAACTTGAAATATCTCTGCCCATCGAACGCGTAGCCGAAGCCGTCCGCGCCCAGCACCGCGCCCGCGTGAATTTCCACGCGGTTGCCCAGCCGCACGCCAGCATAGAGTGTCACCCGTGGATGAATTCGGCAATTTTCGCCGATCCAGCTCCCCGCGCCCACCACGCAATGTGCGCCGATCTGCGTGCCGTCGCCCACGTGCGCATCTTCTCCGATCACCGCGTACGGCCCGATGCCCACGTTTGGGCCAATCCACGCCAGCGGCGCGACAATCGCCGTGGGGTGAATCCCGATTGCGATCGGGGCGCGCTCCAGCAGCAGGCTCGCCGCTTTGGCGAACGCTACCTTGGATTTCGCCGTTCGCAGAACGGTCTTGCCGCCGAGCGCAATCCCCTCCGCCGCCACCACGCAAGCGGCCGCGGACGCGAGCGCTCGCTCCGCATGCCTGGCCGATTCCACGTAGATCAACTCTTTCGCGCCCGCGCGCTCTGGCGCGGCCACGCCTGAAATCTCCAGCGAAGCGTCGCCTTCGACGCGCGCTTCAATTGCCTTCGCCAACTCCCCTGCCGTCCACTTCATCTCTGCCTCCGTGTGCCTTTTCGCTGCGTACTCCGCGCCTCTGCGGCCCTCTGCGTTAGTCTTCTCTTGAACTTTTCACAAGAACGGGTACAGCCGAGGCTCTCCCTCCGGCCGATTCTTCCACCGCGCATGAATCCACACCCACTGCTCGGGATACTTCCGAATGATCTCTTCTATCACCTTGGCAAAGCGCTGTGTGTTTTCCCGGACGTCGCGTTCCGTATCCCCCGTCCGCGCCAACTCCACCGGTGGCTCAAACCGCAGCCGGTATTTGCGCAAATTTGCGTCCCAATACGCATACCCCGGAACCACCGCCGCACCCGTATGCAACGCGACGCGCGCGATTCCCGTCGTCGTGCACGCCGCCTTGCCGAAAAAATCCACGAAGATGCCTTCGCCCGGCATGGTGTTCTGGTCCGCCAGAATGCCCAGCGTTCCCTGCTCTTTCAGCACCTTTAACATCGTCCGCGCCGCTTCGTTCTTGTACACGGGAGTATTGCCGGAACCTCCGCGATATTCGTTGACCAGCTGGTCGAGCCGCGCGTTGTCCAGCGGCCGTGCCATATAGTGCAATGGAAAGCCGTAGAGCGCGTGCGCATAGGAAGACAGTTCCCACGCGCCGATGTGGCCGGTCAGATAGATCACGCCCTTGCCGCGGCTCTTCCCTTCCAGAAAATTCTCGTGGCCGTCGAGAATCACCGTTTCCTCAATATTCTCCCGCGTGTATTTCGGCAGACGCGCGAACTCCACCGCCATCCAGGCGAGATTTCGCGCCATGCCCTTCAACACGGCGCGACGTTGCGCCTCGCTCCATTCCGGAAACGCCAGCCGCAAATTGAACTCCGCCGTCTTCCGCAGTTTCGGCAACAGGAAAAGCAGCAATCGTGTTGTACCCGTGGCCAGCGCGCGCGCCAGCGGACGCGGCAACACCCCCAGCGCCTTCACAAACGACCACGCCATCGCGAATTGGATCCATTCCGTCATTTTGGAGCGCGGGAGCCCGGCTCCCGCTTTTGAAGTCGGAGGATCAATAGGTTCGATCCGTCTGGCAGGTTGCCCCGCGATGAGTTAAGAGTCACAGAATTTAAGGCCTAAGTTCTAATTTAGAAGCCAGCAACGAAAAAGAAAAATCCCGCTTCCGTGACAAATCCCTGTCAAGCCGTGCCGCGGGATACCGTGGCGTTCCCACCGGCCACTTACGACTTAAAACTTATAACTAATTCCCCTCAATGCTAAACTCCTCTTTCCGTGGCGCAAACCGACACCGCACTCCCGAGACCTAGCCCGCTCTCCCCGGCCGCGCGTCTTCTCTGGACCGCGCTGATCCTCGCCACCCTCTACCTGTGCTACTTCCATAACCTTGGCGCCCTCGGCCTGGTTGGCCCCGACGAACCGCGCTACGCCTGGATCGCGCGCAACATGGCGGAAACCGGCGATTGGGTCACTCCCCGGTTCTATGGGCAGCCGTGGTTCGAAAAGCCAGTGCTCTATTATTGGGGCGCGGCGCTCAGCTTCAAGCTCTTCGGCGTCAGCGAAACCGCCGCGCGCCTTCCGAGTGCCATCTGCGCCCTGCTGGCCACCCTCGCGCTCGCATGGCTCGCGTTGCGAACTTGGGGAGCCGAAACCGCGCGTTGGCTGCTGCTTCTGCTGCCCACCACGGTCGGCATGATCGGCTTCTCCCACGCCGCCGCGACAGATATGCCCTTCGCCGCGATGCTCACCATCGCCATGGTCTTCGCCGCCATTCTGCTCCGAATCGTTCCGCATGAGCTGGCTTCGTCCTTTACTTTCTCCACCTCCCTTACTTCGTTCTTCCTGGGTTTTTTCCTCGGCCTCGCCACGCTCGCCAAAGGTCCCGCCGCGCTCATTCTATCCGGTGGTGCTGTCCTTCTTTGGGCGGCACTCACCAAGCGCTGGCGCGACGCCTTCCGTTGCCTTCACCCCGTCGCCATTCTGAGCTTCTCCGCCACGGCGCTTCCCTGGTACGTCCTTTGCGCCCGCCGCAATCCCGATTTCCTCCGCGTCTTCATCATCGAACACAACTTCAAGCGCTTCCTCACCCCCGAATTCCAGCACATCCAACCCTTCTGGTTTTATCTGCCGATTATCCTGCTGGCGCTGTTTCCGTGGACGCTGTTGTTCCTCGCCGATGCGATACCGCGCGCCAATCAATTTTGGAAAGAACGGAGCTCCCAACTTTCTCCGTTCGCGGCGTTCCTTTGCTCCTGGCCACTGTTTTGCTTGCTCTTCTTCACGGCGTCCAAGTCCAAGCTACCTGGCTACATTCTGCCCGCTGTGGCACCGCTCGCGCTGCTCCTCGCCGAAATCGGTCGAAGAGGCTTGCGGAAAGCACCGGCAGCCCTTCGTTGGCCATTGTTCGCAACCGGCCTGGCGCTCGTACTCCTCGGCGTCGCCCTAAGGCAAGTTGCCCCAAAACTTCCCGCACTTTCCTGCGCGAGCCCGGTGTGCGGCGTCACCCGAATCTGGATCATCGGCGTCTGCGGCGGTCTGGTGATGGCCACATTGGCGGCCGCCGGCAAGCTCCGCGCTGGTCTGGTCGCTGCCGTGCTTGCGGTGCTGCTGCTCGTGGTGGAAACCGATCGTTTTCTCCCGAGTCTCGACCCCGGCGTGTCCGCGCGCGGTGCCGTTCGCGTCGCGCAAACGGTCTGGCCGGACTTCCAGGCGCGGCGCGCCGCGTCCTGGGATCTGAAACGTTCGTATTCATATCAGCTCAGCTACTACGCACACCGGGAAATTGCGGAATGGCGGCCGGGAGGTTCGGCGCCGATGTGGCTCTTCGTTCCCAGGGGAAAGCAGAGCGAGGCTGCGAACCTCGGTTTTCGTTGCGTGAGTTTTGCCGTTGCCCCCGCGGTGATTCCCTGCCGGGCAGACGAATCAATGAGCGCTCTTCGTGGCAGCCTTGGCGGCTGGAGCCGGGGCGGGAGCGGCACTGGGAGCACTGGGAGCGTACTGAGCGACCGGTAAGTGCGTAAGGAAGAATGTGACGATGCGATTTTCGTAGTCGCGCTTTTCGTCGTCCGCCAGATTCACAAAGTTTCCATGGGCAATGATCGCCGAATCTTTCGGCTCCGGAGCCTTCAAAAACATCTGGCGAGTGGTCTCGGCGAGTTCGGGGTCGTCACTCGCCTGGATAAACAGCATGGGCACCCCCGCCATGCTCTTCAGGTGGGCCGAAAGCGGCGGGTCGTCCTTATAGGCATAGTTCAGCCACTCGAAGCAGGTCTGCGCGGACTTCACCATCATCGGGAAGCCGCCGACTCCGGTCTTTTCGACGCCTATTTTCACCATCTGCTTCGGGCGGTCGTAGACCGAATCCAGCGCCAGCGCGCGCACACGGGGATCCTTTTCGGCCTCGCGCAACCCGGCATAGGCTCCCAGGTTGTATCCCCAGATGCCGAAACGCGCCGCGTCGACGTCGCTGCGCTGCGCTAATTTGTCGATCGCCGCGCGTACTTCGTCGGACTCCCGATACCCGAAAGTAGTAAATCCCCCATTCGCGCCGTGGCCCGCGAAATCGAACACAAAGGCGTTGTACTGATGGTCCTGCAAAGCCGAAACCAGCGTCAGCAATTCCCCGCGGCTGGATTCATATCCATGCAACAACACAATCGTGGGAGCCCCCACCAATCCCGGGAAAAACCATCCCTTCCGGTTGCCCAGGCCGGGCACCGTGAAATCCACCTCGTCGGGCCGCCCGGGAAACGTCTCCATGTTGATTTCGGAGTTGGTCTCCTGCGGTTTCACAATCCAGTAAGTCAACACCGCCGAAATCACCAAAGTGGCCAGCAGCGCGAAGAAAGTCAGCGCCAAAATAATGATGAGCAGCTTGGTGTACCAACGTCTCGGATAACGCAATTCGTCAATAATGGACATGGGCTAAGGGGCTGGCTGGGCCAGCAGGTCAAATTTCCGTCTGCACACAACTCCAGAACTCGATAGTCGAATGCTAGCATGCGCTATTTCTGTTCCGGGCGTCCTCATACGATATATGTGTCGGATTCGTATCTAAGTTAAGGTGTTGCTTTGGCAGGGACTCCCCCGAATCGGCTATCATGGCACGGGTGCGGGTCAGGGCCCGCCTCCGCGTCCGAATGAACATCATCGACCTGCGCCAGACAACCGTGCGCCAACTGGAGCCCCTGCTGGTGGAAGAAGCGGGCCATTGGCGCGAAGAACTCCATTGGGATTACCGCAGCGCGCTGGAACTCATCAAGCGCTTCCTGGACGCGCACGCGCTTTCCGGCTGCGTGGCCTTCGAAGGCGGCCAAGCCGTGGGCTACGCGTTTTACGTGCTGGAGGAGTACAAGGGCTTGATCGGCGGGCTCTACGTCACGCCCCGCCAAAATCAGGAACCCATCGGGCGGCGCCTGCTGGATGAGATGTTGTTCGCCATGCGCGCCCTGCCGCAGCTCCATCGCATCGAAGCGCAGCTGATGCCGTTTGGCGGCCCGGTCGAATTGGCGCTGCGCGATCAGGGTTTTCGGTTGTACTCGCGGCAGTTCATGCTGCTCGATCTGGCGCACAAGAGCGAACCCGTCCCCAGCATGAATTCGGGATTGCGCATCGACCGCTGGAACGACCGCTATTTTGAGCCCTGCGCGAAGCTGATCTATCTCGCCTATGCCAATCACGTGGATGGCGACATCAACGATCAATACCGCAGTCGCCATGGCGCGCTGAAATTCCTGAAGAACATCATCTTGCTGCCCGGCTGCGGCCAGTTTCTGCCCAACGCTTCCTTCGTCCTGCACCATCCGGGCACCGAGGAGTTGGTCGGCGCCGTGCTGACCAGCGAGGTTTCCGCCGGCGTGGGCCACACTACGCAAATTTGCGTGATGCCGGGCTTCCAGGGGCACGGCCTCGGCCGCATCCTGATGCTGACCGCCGCGGAAACGCTGCGCGCGCTGAAGTTCAGTGAGCTCACTCTCACCGTGACCAGCGAAAACCGCGCTGCGGTCCACCTCTACGAGCGCTTGGGCTTTTCCAAGGTGAGAACCTTCACCGCCGGCGTCTGGCCGAAGTAAAGGACCCGCCAATCAGCCTTCAGTTCCTGATCTGCTACTCTCTATAATTGAGCGCTCACCGAATTCACAATCACATCCGGCTTTGGTGGCTCGGCCTGAATAAGGATTCGCTGTGGTCCGATGACAAGTCCCCCATGACTGCCGCGATAAGATGTGTGGTCTGAAAAAGAATACTCACACGTGAGCTCAAAAAGACGATTCCCGCCCGCCTTCCCTTCGAATCCAATTTGTTTTGCTCCGTCGATCGCAGATTGGTTTAGCAGAGGATGACCTCTCAAAACTTCCACTGCAGCGACCCGGCCATTTTCGTCAACACGAATTCGCAGGACCACATTGCCAGCAATGCGGGATACTTGGGCGAGTATCGGATAAAAGAAAGGCCCAGTTTGCACTGGATGCAAATCGCTTCGATTAGCAAAAAGAGCTTCGCCATCGACATTCATGGCGCGTAGTTTCTTCTGCGCCGCTGCAAACTCGTCTCCCGGCAGCCACTTGATTTCTCCTTCTTGCGTTGCAGCAGCCATTCCCAGCGCGTAGCCAAAACTGGCCATCTTGGCGTCGCCGGTGAAATCCCAGGATTCCATAAATACGTCACTTGGCTTGTGATAGTGATTGTCCACGTAGTCCTTGGCGCGCGCTTCGCCCCACGCTGCATCGTGACCCTTGAATTTGATTCCCTGGTCGATGGAAAACGCGGGAATGCCCTGGCGGCCCAGACTGAAATGATCCGAGCGGTAGTAGTAGCCCGCCTCCGGATGGGCATCGGGCTTGATCGCCAGATCGAATTTCTTGGCAATGTTTTCGACCGTTGGAAAAAACGTGGTGCGTTCCGCGCCGCTCACTTCCACTTCCTCCGGAATTCCCAGCGGCTCCAGAGCGTCATAGTTCAGATCGAGGATTGGCATCACGGGCAGTTGGTCGAGGTGCCGGCCGAGATATTCGGAACCGAGCAGGCCCTGCTCTTCTCCGGTGACCGCGGAAAAAAGGATCGAACGCGGCGGCGCAGGTTTGGTCGCGGCCCAAACACGCGCCAACTCCAGCAGGATGCCGCAGCCTGTCGCGTTGTCCACCGCACCGTGATAAATCTGGTCGCCCTTCGCGCGCGAAGTATCGATCCCGAAATGATCGTAGTGGGCGGTGTAGAGCACCGCTTCGCCGCGCCGCTTGTCCCCCGTTGCGCCTTCCACCATGGCGACCACATTGCGCGAGGCAAACGGCCGAATCGCCGTCGCGATGTGCGCGTTTAAATGCACTGGCAATTCGATGGGCTTGAAATCCCGCGACTGCGCTTCCTTATAGAGTTTGTCGAGATCGTAGCCGCCCATGGCCACGAGCTTTTTCGCCACGTCCAGTTGAATCCAGGAAGCCGCCTCGAGCTTTGGCGTACCATCCAGTTTCAAGTAGGATCGCTCACCACCCCAGGAGTTCCGCACCACTTCCCACGGATAGCTGGCCAGATCGGTGCGATGAATGATCAACGTGCCGACAGCGCCGCGCCGGGCCGTCTCTTCATACTTGTACGTCCAGCGCCCGCTGTAAGTTAGCGCCTTGCCCTTGAAGAAATTCGGGTCGTTCGATTCCGGCTCGCTCACGAACAAAAGCGCCACCTTGCCATGCAGGTCGTAGCCCTTGTAGTCGTCCCACTTGTTCTCCGGCGAAGTGATGCCGTAGCCCACGAAGACGATCGGCGCGTCAATATCCACGCTAGGCGTCTGCGTCTCGTTGGTGGTGACGTAGTCATCGAGGTTCTTCAGCATCAGCGGCGCGCCGTTCGCCGGGACAAACTCAAAGGAAGTCGCGGGCAGTGTCCGTAGGCCCACCATCGGCACGTCCTGGAAAAACGTTCCGTTCGCGCCGGCGGGCTTCAGTCCGTAGCTCTTGAATTGCTGCACGATCCAGTTGGCCGCTTCGTCGCCACCCTTCTGCCCCGTGCCGCGTCCCTCCAGCGCATCGCTGGAGAGGTATTTCACGGTCGCGCGCATGCGCTGGGGATCGATCTTTGGCGCGTGATACTTTTCCGCCAGAAGTGCGCCCGCACCAATCCCAAGACAAGTCACCAGAATCATCCATCTGCGCATTCGAAATCTCCTTTATAGAATTATGGATCGCACGTGGAAATACCTAAAGCGAGCCTCCTGAATATGTTGGCCGGAGAAGAAGTAGTAGAAGTTGAGGAAGTGAGCAGCCAGCACGTCCACATTTCATTTTGGGAAGAGCCCCGATTTGTGAAAAGCCGCAAAAATCTCACAAATCTGCCTGCCATTCGAAACGCCGCCCTTGCAACTCCTACGACCGCGGAAACATAAGCTACTTTTCCTCAGTATCCAAATACTAACCTTCAGAAACTACTTGAACTGTCGGCGCGCCGACATTTTTCTTGCCCCACAATGGCCAGTTACTTCTTCACTGCGCGGTCTTTCAGCAGGTTTTTCAGCTCGGACATGAACTCCTGCACATCCTTGAAGTCCATGTACACGCTCGCGAATCTCACATACGCTACTTTATCCAGTTTTTTCAGCCGGTGCATGATCATTTCCCCGATTTCCGTGGTGGTCAGTTCCCTTTCCGTGGCTTCATGCACCACGCCTTCAATTTCATCCACGATGGCTTCGAGTTTCGGCGTGGGCACCGGACGCTTTTCGCACGCTTTCAGCAGGCCTTGCAGGATTTTCTGCCGCTCGAAGCGTTCGCGGCGGCCGTCCTTCTTGATGACCATGTAGGGAATTTCGTCGATCCGCTCGTAGGTAGTAAAGCGGCGGGAGCATTTCAGGCACTCGCGGCGGCGGCGGATGGTGTCTCCGGTGCGGCCTTCGCGGGAATCAATTACCTTGTCGTCAAGATGCGCGCAGAACGGACACTTCACTCGCTGGGCTCTCCTCGGTGGCCAGCAGCATAGTACAGGAAATAGCGAGCCGACATCAGATATCAGATATCCAAACCCGCGGCCGCTGGGGACAATCTCGACGAGCGGTCTAATTTTTCGCAACAAGCTATGGATATCTGCGCCGGGCGGCCCGCAAGATCAGGCGGATGGTTCGGCGATTTCGGCGTCAATTTCGGCGTTTTCCTGCTGGCGCAGGCGCTTTAGGTCGCCGAATCTCCAACCCTCGCGGAGCAGCAACGGGACGCCGGCGAAGGAGCAGGCCGCAAACGTGACCAGCCACAAAATCATGGCTGCGGCCACGGCGGCTTCCTGCTCCACGCCATACAGTTTCATGAACGCAAAAGCGGTGAGCGCCTGCGCGCCACCACCCACCGCTGGAAGCTGCACGGCGGAGCCAACCATGCTAAAGACAAGCACCAGCACGGCGTCGGCAAAGGTCAGCGTTGCCAGGCGCCCGCCGAAGCTACGGATCACCAGGAAGCAGACGGCGGCCACCAGCCACCAGTGCACCACGGAATAGAAAATCGCGGCGGCGACGTCGCCCGCGCTGCGAATCGTCTGGATGCCGCGGAAAAATTCCAAAAGGTTGCGGGCAAACCCGGTGCGCCAGCCGTGGCCGGCGGTCAGCCAGCCCTGCATGCGGCGCTCCAGAAAAGCGGAGCCATGCAGCCGCAAATAGATCAATCCTGTAAAGGCAACCACGGCGATCAGAGCAAACACGGTGCCGGCACTCCGGGCGCCTTTTTCAAACGCTTCGGCCGCGATTTGCGCGTCTTTGTCCCCGGATGGCCGGAAGATCAGCAAACCCACCGCCGCAAGCACGGCGGTGCACGCCGCATCGAGGATTCGTTCCAGCGCATAGACGCCGAACGTCCCCGACACGGGAACTTTCTCCTTCCGCGCGACCAGCAGCGGACGCACCGGTTCAGCCGCGCGGCCCAGCAAAAACATGGCGGAAAAGCCCGCAAGGTTCATGTTGTAGATGTTCCAGAAATGGGCCGGGCCGATGTGCTTTTGGAAGCCTTTCCAGCGCAGCGCACGCACCGCGTAGCAGGCATAGATTCCGACAATGGCAAGAAACAGGTAGGCGTAATTTGCGGTGCGAACGGCGTGCCAAAGGCGCTCGCCGCTGAACTCACTCAGGCTAAGGGAGCCTCGAAACTTGTACAGCAGGAGCCCGGCAACGAGGACCCCCAGCCCCCCAATCCACGCTTTCCTCGACTTTAATGCCATGAGCAAGCAGAGTACGGGGTGATACGGATTGCGTCAAGCGTGGATAACCGATGTGGTTACAACAATTTGTGACGGAAATCATTGTAAGCGAAGAACAGAGTGAGTAAGATGGCACGCAAATGGTCGGTTGGGATGGCCCTGCGGATGGGAACATTTCTGGGGCAATTTTCGTTCCATTCATTGGCAGGCCGAAAAACCTACCTGCGGGTTCTGCCTGAGCAGGTGACTGGAAGATGGGGCTGAGGAAGCTTGGAGCAGGATGCCCAACTGGTCCAGCATTGTCTCCAGGGCGATGGTTCGGCCTGGGAGGAACTTGTGCGCCGCCACACGCGCCGCATCTTTGGCATTTGCTATCGGTTCACGGGCAACCGCACCGAGGCCGAAGACCTCGCGCAGGAGGTGTTCCTGCGCGTGTACCGCACGCTGGGAACTTATCGCTCGGCGCACGGCGGCTTTGCCACTTGGGTCACCAGCGTGTCGCGCAACCTTTTAATCGATCATTACCGGCGCACCAAGCGCGATCGCCTGACCGATTCGCTGGACGACAAGATGCCCGTGGTGGAAAACAAGGAGTCCACGGCGCGCCGCCCCGATCAGCAGGCGCTGCTGGGCGAGTTGAGCATGCAGATACAGGGCGCCTTGACGAAGCTTTCGCCGGAACTCCGTGAAGCGGTAATCTTGCGCGACCTGCAGCAATTGGAGTACGCGGAGATTCAGTTGGTGTTGGGCGTGCCCGAAGGCACGGTGAAGTCCCGGATTAACCGGGGAAGAATCGAACTGGCTCGCATCCTGCAACAGTTGGGAGTGCGGCCGGCATGAAGAGGCACATGAGTTTCGTGGAGTTTTTGGTGGAGCGGATGAAGGCATCTTTGTTCGCGGGGGGCAAGCCATGAACTGGACTTGCGATCTGCTGGAAGCACGGCTGAGCGACTATCTGGACGGGTTGCTGCAGGGCCCGGAACGCGCGGAATTTGAAGCGCACGCGAAGTCGTGCCCGGATTGCGCTCCCCTGCTGGCCAGCGTGCGGAGTCTCGTTGGCGAGATGCACGCGATGGAAGACCTGGAAGCCCCGCCGCGGCTGATTTACGCCATTCTCGATAAAACGCTGGGCCCGCGCGAAACGGTCACCGGCTGGCAGGCTTTCCTGAATCTGATTCGCGGCATGGCCACGCCGAAGTTCGCCTATGGCGCGGCGAGCGTTCTGGCAACCCTGGTGATTCTGGCCAGTTCGCTGGGCTTTTCGTTCCGCAATCCGAAGCTGGCGGATTTGCAGCCCACCACGATTTATCGCAACGCGGACCGCCAGGCGCATCTGGTGTATGCGCGAAGCGTGAAGTACGTCAGCGACCTGCGCGTGGTGTACGAGATCCAGTCACGGCTGCGGCAGGACGAGAACAATCTGCAGACCACGCCGGAGGATGCGCTGCCGAAGTCCGTACCGGAAAAGGCGCCGGGACAAACCGATGATCGCAAGCCGTCCCAGCCCCGTCAGCAGAATCGCGCCAATGACGCCGGCCATCCCCTGGAAATGCTGGCCGCCGGATTTCCGGTTTTCTGTGAGAGGAGCGTTCGATGAACTGTGCGGTGCATCCTGATCGGGAGGCATCCGGGTACTGCCGCAATTGCGGCAAACCGATGTGCGGCGATTGCCAGCACAAGGTGCGGGACGTTCTCTACTGCGAAGATTGCCTGGCGCAGCATGTGGGATTGCCCCCGGCGACTCCGCCGGCACCCGGAGCGGATGCGGCCAATCCGGTGCCATACGTTCCGCCCGCGCAGGCCACCGCCGCCCGGCACAACGGCGGACCCGTGGTGGCCTTTCTGCTGGGATTTATCCCCGGCCTCGGCGCGGTTTACAACGGCGAATACAACAAAGCCATCATGCACATCGTGATTTTCGGGCTGATTATCCTGGGAATCGCCAGCGACATCGGCGATGGCATCCGCAGCTTCCTGATTTTTCTGCTGGTAATCTTTCCGTTTTATATGGCGATCGACGCCATGCGCACGGCGAAAGCAAAAGTCAGCGGCGAACCGCTTTCGGATCCCCTGGAGAATTGGTCCGGCCAGCGGCCGCTGGGACCCATCATCCTGATTGCCGTCGGCGTGCTTTTCCTGCTGGACAATCTGGACGTCTTCGAGTTTCTGCATTTGCGGCAGCTGTTTCTGCCGTTGCTGCTGATTGGAATCGGATTCCTGATGCTGAAGAATCGCGTCGGTGGGAGAGGTTAATCGGAGGAACGGATGAGCGATCGGGTGAAATGCACCTGCCAGAGTTGCACGATACGCGGGTACGTGGGCCCCGCCGTGGTGATCACGGTCGGCGTGCTTCTGTTGCTGCATGAGGTGCAAGGCGGACGATTCTATTTTGGCAGCACGTGGCCAGTAATCCTGATTGTTATCGGGCTGCTGCACCTGGCTTCTTCGATGGCCTCGCGCGAAGGCCACATCGGCGCACCCCCGCCTCGGCCTGGCCCACCCGCGCCGCCTGCGCCGCCGGTTCCTCCCGCGCCTCCCGGGACGACGCCGCAAACTCCGTACCCCTCGCAGGGAAGTTAGTCCACCCATGGCCACGCCGACACGCAGCAGCGGATTGTTTTCCGGGTTGGTTCTGCTCTCCATCGGAGTCCTTTTGCTCGCGCACAATTACGGGCATCTGGACCTGAGCAATTTCTTCACCCGATGGTGGCCGCTGCTGATTATTTTCTGGGGGGCGGTGAAGCTCTATGAGCGCACGGCGGGCCGGCGCTTCGGTGGCGGCGACGGAGGTCGCATCACGGGAGGCGAGGTTTTACTGGTGGTGCTCATGCTGGCGCTGCTCGGAAGCGTGGTCGGCTGGGACTACACCACCAAAGAAGTCGACATCGGCGATAACTTCACTTTCGATCTGGATGTCGCTCCCGTGAAGGCGCCCGCCAACGCCCGCGTGCTAGTGAGCAACGGGCGGGGAGACATCAGTGTGCGCGGCTCCGACGACTCGGAGATTCGCGTGAGCGCTACGAAGGGAGCGAAAAGCTGGAGCGAATCGGGCGCCAGCCGGCTGACCAAGGCCGTGAACGTGGCGATTACACAAAATGGCGACGGCTTCGAGATTCGTCCGACGGGCTACGATCTCTCCGACCCGCGCATCAGCGTGAGCATGGAAGTGGCGATTCCGCAAAAATCTCCCTTGACGGTGAAAACCAATCGCGGTGACGTCACGATCAGCGGAATGTCTTCCGATCTCGCGATTACCGACGGCAAGGGTGACGTGGACGTCCGCGACACGAAGGGCAACGTGAACGTGGAAATGCGCAACGGCGACGCCAGAATTTCGGACACGCAAGGCGACGTAAAGGTATCCGGCAAGGGCGGGGAAGTGGACGTAAATGACTCGACCGGGAGCCTGACCGTGGACGGCGATTTCTACGGACCGGTGCGCGCCGACAAGGTGACCAGGGGCGTGCGCCTGGTGTCCGGAAAGACGGACCTGACCCTTTCGGCGCTGGGCGGCCACCTGGAAGCGGGTTCCGGCAATATGAACATCGTGGACGTGCCGGGAAACCTGAGCCTGCGGACGCGCGACACGGAAGTTAACGTGGAAAATCCCGGCGGCAAGGTGAATATTGACAATCGCAACGCGGCGGTGGGTGTGCGCTTTTCTGCGCCACCCAAAGACGACGTGGAGATTGTGAATTCGTCGTCGGAGATCGAGCTTACGTTGCCAGGCAACGCGAATTTTGAGGTCACCGCGGATTGCCACAACTGCGAAATTGACTCGGAATTTTCCGGGGTAAGCGCGACAAAAACGGAGTCCGGGGATTCGCACCTTTCCGGCAAAATCGGCAACGGCAAAGGCCCCAGGATTACGCTGAAGACGAGCTACGGAAATATTTCTTTGCGGCGCATTTCGGTTTCCGCACTGCCAAGGCCGCCGGCGCCGCCGCATGTACCCGAACCGCCGCATGAGTTACCGCCGGACACGGAGCAGTAGTTCAGCTAAGAGCGAGCGGTTGGCAGCGAACGGAAACCGGATTTCCTGGAATTTGGATTCGTTGGCCTCCCGCTAAAAACAAGCCTGGGTGCGCTATCTTGCGCACTTTTTCGCAGCACTGTTCTTTGCCAACTGCTCTCTGCTGGCTGCTCGCCGCATGCACCTGGCTGACAGCTCAACTCTGGATCACGGGGCCGCAAGCCGGCGCAATTCCTTGAAGAACGATGGATAAGAGACCCCGGCGCAACCAGCGTCGAGTATTTTGGTCTCGCCTTTGGCGGCGAGGCCGGCGACCGCGAACGCCATGGCGATGCGGTGATCCCCGCGCGGATCGATTTCCGCGCCGTGGAGCGGGCCCGCGCCGCGGCCCTCCACGCGTAGGCCGTCGGGGCGCTCTTCTACTTTCGCTCCCATGCGTTTCAAATTTTCCGCGAGCGCGGCGATGCGATCGCTTTCCTTCACGCGCAATTCCTGCGCATCGCGAAACTCGATTCCCTCCTGGGTGTACGGACCCAGCGCCGCGAGCATCGGAAGTTCGTCAATCAGCAGCGGCACCAGATCGCCGGAGACGAGGCCTCCCTTCAACGGCGCGCCTTTCACGGAAAGATCGCCAATCAATTCTCCCTGCTTGCTTTGCAGATTCAGGACGGTGACGGATGCGCCCATTTGCTGAAAGAAATCCAGAATCGCCGAGCGGGTGGGATTCAAGCCAACGTTGGCGATATACAGACTCGATTCCGGAAACAGCGACGCCGCGGCGATGAAGAAGACCGCAGAGGAAAGGTCGCCGGGCACGTCCAGGGATTTGGGCTGCAGCGCGGCCTGGCCGTTCCGCGCGGCGAGGCCATGTATGGAGACGGTGCGCCCGCGCTTTTCGATATGCGCGCCAAATTCTTCCAGGGCGAGTTCGGTGTGGTCGCGCGTTTTGGCCGGCTCGGTGACCTGCGTGATTCCATCGGCATAAAGACCCGCGAGCAGCACGGCGGACTTCACCTGCGCGCTGGCCATGGGCATTTCGTAGTGGATCGCGTGGAGCTTGCCGCCGCGGATTTCGAGCGGGGGGAAGTTGTCGTCTTTGGCGCGAATTTCCGCGCCCATTTGGCGCAGCGGAGCGACCACGCGCTTCATCGGGCGTTTCTGGAGCGAAGCATCGCCGCTGATTTTGGTGGAAAAGTCCTGGCCGCTGAGGATGCCGGAGAGCAGGCGAATGGTGGTGCCGGAATTTTCCGCGTCAAGAGCGCGCCAACTGGATTTCAGGCCGTGCAGGCCATGGCCGGTGATTTTGATGGTGGTGCCGTCGACTTTGACGTCCGCGCCCAGCGCCTTCACGCAACCCAGCGTGCTGTGGCAATCGCGGGCGGCGGCGAAATTGCGAAGTTCGCTGACGCCGGAGGCGAGCGCCGCGAGCATGGCGTAGCGGTGGGAGATGGATTTGTCGCCGGGAAGTTCGAGGGGGCCGGAGAGAGAATGAACCGGGTGAATGAGTTCCGTGGTCATGGGCAAAGAAATTTTAGCATGCGGTTCTCAGGAGTGTGGAGGCGCACCTCCCGCCTCTCGGGCTGAAGCGGGCTCGCCCGAACGAATGGTTTGGCGATGGGTTTACGCATCAAGAGCGGGAGCTTTGTTAGCGCAGTCCGAAGCCTGTCCCGGCGGACAGTTGCGCGGGCGAACGCGGGGTGAATTCGGGTGAAAGCGGCGCGGGGTGGCCTGCGTATCCTATGTAGGAGCCGCTACGTCTTAGTGATCGAGAGGAACGTCATGTCCCCCCGCAGTGCGATGGTGCAATTATTGAGCAAAGCCGCAATCGGCATTGCGGCGCTTTTTGTGGTGAGCGTGATGCTCGCCGCCATTCCGAATCACCGGCAGCCGGCGATGACGCCGGCATCCGCGGAAGCCGTTTCCTACGGGCAGGATGCCCAGGGGCAAGAGCCCGCGATGGATCACAGCCAGATGCCGGGCATGTCCATGGAAGAAGCGCAATCCACGGAGCAGGCGGCCACGCACGCCATGGAACACATGCATTCCGGCGACGCTCCGCATATGCACATGAGCTCGTCACGGCCGGAAACTCCGCAGGATCAAGCGCGGGCCGAGGAAATCGTGACGGAGTTGCGCGCCGGCATCGCGAAGTACAAGGACTACCACGTGGCATTGGCAGATGGTTACAAAATCTTCCTGCCCAATCTGCCGCAAAAGGAATATCACTTTACGAATTACGCGAACGGATTTCTCGAGGCCTTCACGTTCGATCCGGCACGGCCCACCTCCCTGCTCTACAGGAAAACCTCAGACGGTTATGAACTGGTGGGCGCGATGTATACGATGCCGAAGCGCGCCAGCGAGGATCAGCTCAACGCGCGTGTGCCGTTAAGCATCGCCACCTGGCACCAGCACACGAATTTGTGCATGCCGCCGCGGGGCGAACGGCAGACCGCGGATTGGACGAAATTCGGATTGCGCGGCTCCATTGCGACGCGGGAAGCGTGCGACGCCGCAGGCGGCACGTTTTATCCGGTGATTTTCGGCTGGATGGTGCACGTGTATCCGTACGAGGATTCCACGGGCAAGATTTTTGCCATGCACCATGCGGAGTGAAAAGCAGTCGTAAGTTTTAGGTTGTAAATTTTAAGTCGGAGCCGCTGGTTTCAACCTTTGCCGCCCACCAAAAGGACCTCAGAGCATCCAGTTTGCGGCGGTGCCTGGCGGACGACTCGCATCCAGAGATCCCGCCGCCAGAGAAGTGCCTATACGCATTACTGATCTTTCAATTTCAGGCGGGACTTGTTTTCCTCGAGGAACTCGCGCAGGTCTTTTGTGGCGTCGAGCAGGCGCACCCACTGCTCGTAGTAGAGCGTGACGGGAAAGCGCCCGAGGCCGTAGACACTCACTCCCCCTTTTTCACCCACGCGAAATTCGAGCGCGCCTTTCTTGCGGCCCTCTGCTTTTTTTTCGAGTTCCGCGATGCGCGCGAGCAATTCCTCTTTTGTCGGTTCGGACATGGATTCCCTCCAGTTTTGGTCTGGCCCATAGTCCCACACAACCGAAGAGGCGCGCTACTGCATCGAGTTCTAGGACGTCTAAGTCCCCGGGACTAGACTGGCTACGCGAGGGGTTGAATTGCGTACCACGGGGCCGCCCGGTATCATGGGCGCTCGCGTTTCTCCAGTTCGGGGGATAGACCTTCAGATGACCGGCCGTGGATTCCAGCGCATCGCGTATTTCCTTCTACTAGCAGCATTTGTAGCCAGGACTTCGGCAGCGGCCACACCGCCGCAATCGAATGAAATCCTGCCGCTTTCCCAGGTGCAGGCCGGGATGCAGGGGTACGCGTACACGGTGTTTGCGGGAGACCAGGTGGAGAAATTCGACCTGGTGGTGCTGGGCGTGATGCCCAACTTCCTGGGGCCGAAGCAATCGATCATTCTGGTGGAACTTAAAGGGCCAAAGGTGGAACACACCGGCGTGGTGGCGGGCATGAGCGGCAGCCCGGTGTATCTGGATGGAAAATTGGCAGGGGCGCTATCTTTGAAGCTGGGCGTATTCACGAAAGAGGCCATTGCCGGCGTGACCCCGATTGAAGACGTTCTCCATCCTCCGGTGCAGAGCACAGCCGCCGGGGGTTCCGGCGACTTCGCGCTGCCGAACGGCACTTTGGCGCAGAGCGGCTTGCCCAACGGGGCGGCACTGCAGCCAATCGAAACGCCGCTGGTCTTTTCGGGATTTCAGCCCGCCGCGCTGCAGCCCTTCGCCGCGCAATTGCAGAGCTACGGATTTGTGACCGCGCAAGGCGGCACGGACAAGTCGCAACCGGAAACGCACAAGCTGGAGCCCGGGGACATGGCGGGCATGGTGCTGGTGCAAGGAGACGCTTCGATCAATTCCGCGTGCACAGTGACCGCGGTGTGGGGCGACAACGTTTATCTGTGCGGCCACCCCTTCCTGAATTTTGGCGACGTGCAGATGCCCATGGCACGCAGCCGCGTGGTGACCACGCTTTCTTCGGAGCTTGCCTCCACCAAAATAGTGAACATGGGCGAGCCGATCGGAACGATCACCGGCGATCACCTGACCGCGGTTACCGGGAAGCTCGGACCGCCGCCGCCGATGATTCCGCTGGACCTGACGTTCGCGAAGGGCAACCAGGAGAAAAAGCTGCACTTCGAAGTTGTGAACCATCCGAAATTGACGCCGCTACTGGTGGCGCTGACCACTTACAACGGAGTGAGCCAGAATTATCTCTACGGAGAAGGCACCACACTGCATCTGAGCGGTGAAATCCGGTTGAAGGGCCACGTTCCGGTGCAGATCGAAACCTCCGTGGCGCCGACGGATTCGATGGCGCCGGACAGCCTGCCGATCGCGATGGCGGTACAGAACGCGTTTGGAAAGCTGTTCACCAACGATTTTGAAACGCCCGCCGTCGAGCACATCAGCTTGCGAGTCGACAGCCTGCCGGGCAGGCGTTCGTTCACGGTAGACAGCGCCTGGCTGGAAAAAGGCGAGGCCGCCCCGGGAGAAACGCTGAAGGTGCGCGTGCTGGTGCGGCCGTATCGCGGACCGGAACAAATCGAGGAAACGACGGTACGCGTGCCGGATCAGATCGCGCGGGGCACGACGCTGCGCGTGCTGGTGAGCGATGCGGACTGGATGAACCGCGCGTCGCGAGGATTCATGTTCGCGGGGATGGGCGCCGCCTCGGGTCCGAACGGTCTGGACCAGTTGATCACGGTGATCAACCGCGAGCGGCACAATGACCGGCTGTACGTCGGGCTGTTCATGCCGTCGCCGACGCTGGTCTGGGACGACAAGGAATTGCCCAACGCGCCGCTTTCGCAAATCAACGTGGTGGACGGGCGGCCCGTGCCCGGCAGCGTGCAGGTGTTACGGGAATCGCTCGCGAGCGAGTCCTCGATTCCGTTGGGCGGTCCGGTATCCGGGCTAATCTCCTTGAATCTGCAAATCCGGTGAATCCATTCATGTCAAATCGATTCGTTCGCATCCTTGTGCCCTGCGTGATTCTCGGCGTCGCGGCTACTTCCCTGCTGGCGGAGCATACGCGGCGCTGGCGGCAATCCACGTACGACGACTTCCAGAAAGGCACCGCGAAGGGCGTGGCCGTGCGCAGCGACGGGCACCTGGAGCTTGCGCCGAAATTCTCGCTGCTGGCCGATGCCGATGCGTCATATTTGTGGTCGTTGAAGACCGATGGTAACGGCGCGCTCTATGCGGGCGGCGGTTCGCCAGCCAAGGTGTTCCGGTTCGAAGGGAGCGGGAAGCTGAAGACGGTGTTCGAGTCCACGGACCTGCTGGCGCAGGCCATCGCGTTCGACAGCAAGGGGACGCTGTATGTGGGGACCTCGCCGGACGGCAAGGTGTACAAGGTGTCGGCGTCGGGAGAGAAAAGCGTCTTCTTTGATCCAAAGACGAAATACATCTGGGACCTGGCGTTCGGAGCGGACGGCACGCTTTACGTTGCCACGGGCGACAAGGGACAGATTTACAGCGTGGCGCCGGACGGCAAGGGCGAACTGTTCTATGCCAGCGACGAAGCGCACATAAAGGTGCTGGGATTCGACGCCAAGGGCGAGCTGCTGGCCGGAACGGAGCCGAACGGGCGAGTCCTGCGCATCACGCGGGCTTCGCAGAAAAACGCGAAAAAGGCCGGCGAAAGCGGAGGCGCGGAAGGATTCGTGCTTTATGAGACGGCGAAACGCGAGGTTACGGCGCTGGCGACCGCGCCAGACGGGACGCTTTATGTGGCGGCGATCGGGGAAAAGGCGCGCACGCTGACGTCGGCGCCCTCCGCGGTGATCACCACTTCACAGGGGACGACGACCATCACCAACGTGACCCCGCTGGGCGGGCAGGTGGCAGCGCCGTTCGTGGCCTATCCGCAAGCCATTTCCAGCAGCATTTACCGGATAGCGCCGGATGGCGCGCCGGAGGAACTCTGGAGTTCGCGGGACGAAATCGTGTACGCGCTGGGCCTGAATTCGGACGGCCGCTTGCTGGCGGGCACGGGCAATGCTGGTTCGCTGCTGGTGATAGACGGGCGCGGCGTCTACGCGCAGCTGGCGAAGTCCGGCTCGTCGCAAATTACGGGAATCGCGCGGGCGGCGGGCGGAAAAGTGTATTTGTGCACGGCAAATCCGGGAAAGGTGTTTTCGCTGGGGCCGGAATACGAGGCGGAAGGAACGTTTGAGTCGCAGTCGTTCGACGCAAAATTGTTCTCCGAATGGGGCCGCATCGAATGGTGGGGACCTCCGGCCGCGAACACGCCGGGCCCGGGAGGAAAGGAAGGCAATTCGCCGCGGTTGGAGTTTTTTGTGCGCAGCGGCAACACGCAGGATCCGGGCAAGGAATGGTCGCGGTGGTTCGGCCCTTACAGCAGTTCCGGTTCGCAGATGGAAGCGCCGCCGGCGCGATTTTTGCAGTGGAAGGCGGTAATTCACGACGGGCGGCCGGGAGACGGCGTCGATTGGGTGAGCGTGGCCTATCAGCCTAGAAACGTCGCTCCCGTGATTGACGGAATCGCGATGCAGGATCCCGGTGTGCGCGTGCAGTCGCCGGTGGTGATTACCGGGCAACTGGGAAGCGTAATTCTGAAGCAGCCGAGCGCGCCAAGTTCGACGGGCACGATCGTGACGACAACCACGACGAAGTTCGAGCAGCAGCCCCAGGGCTTCAGCGAGAAGGGTTATGCCTCAGTCCTGTGGACGGCACATGACGACAACGACGACGATTTGAAGTACGCCATCTATTTCCGCGGAGAAAACCAGCGGGATTGGCTGCCGCTTAAGGACAATCTGGACCAGAAGTTTTATTCGTGGGATACCACGACGATGCCGGATGGCGCCTACTACCTGAAGATCGTGGCCAGCGATGCGCCGTCCAATCCTCCCAGCGACGCGCGGAAGACCGAGCGGGAGAGCGAACGGTTCGTGATTGACAATACGCCGCCGGTGATCGAGAAGCTGGAAGCCAGTGCAACTGGAATGAACGCGGACCGGTCGCAAGGAGTTTCATATGATTTTTCGTTCACGGCCGTGGACGGAACAAGCAGCATTGACCGAGCGCAATACAGCGTGGACGGCGGCGACTGGATCCTGCTGGCTCCGAGCCAAGGGATCAGCGACAGCCGGACGGAGAGGTATTCGTTCACGGTGCGGCACCTTGCGGCGGGCGAGCATACCATTGCCGTGCGGGCCTACGACCGTTTTGAAAATGTGGGCGCCGGGAAGACTTCGATTACGATTGCGAAGTAGCTCCTAATGCAAAGCCCACCGGCAAGCGCCGGCTCGCAAAAACGCGAGATGGGGCAGTGGTGCCTGGGCCGCCAGGCGCCTCAGGGCTTCTGCAGGGACTTCGGAACGACGGGCTTGACGATTTCCGGGCCGGGCGCTTTCTGCGCTTCAGGCTCGAGGTAGGCTTCGATTTCGGCCCCAAAACCCATGCGGCCGTCGCTGTAGGAATCCGCCCGGGCGTGCACCACGCGGGCCTTGCAATGGGTGTCGTCGGGCTTGCCGCCGGTCACTTCGGCGGGCATGCGAATGGTGGCCTCGATGGGCGTCCCCACCTGCAAGGGCGCGGAAGTCACAAAAAAGAATCCGCCGCGAGAGACGTTGATGGCCTCGGTGTAGTGTTCGCTCTGGTCGCCGGCCAGGCTAATGGTGCGAAAACGCAGGGGGATACGAAGACGGTAACGCTCGAGATGTCGGCGTTCACTGGTGGCCATGTTGTCTCTTGCGCGGTGCGGGGATGGGCGCGCCTACGCGGGTCTTCGAAGCCCTAGAGTATCACCGGGAGCAGGAGAATCAAGGGATTCCGAGGTAGAGGAAGGCTGCTGCGGGTGGGGAACCGGGAGTGACACGAAGGCCGCCTCCCAGACCGGGTCGGCTATAAATGAGGCGCCCCGGTGGATTACACTGGGGCTATGGCGAGCACGCATTTGACCCCGGAGGAGGTGGGCACCTCGATTGACTGGAAAACGATCGAGGCGGCGCACGAGCGTATTCGACCGCGGATACACCGCACGCCGGTGATGACCAGCCGGTCGCTAAACGGGATGGCGGAGGCGGAACTTTTCTTCAAGTGCGAGAACCTGCAAAAGACGGGTTCGTTCAAGATTCGCGGGGCGACCAACGCCGTCTTCTCATTGAGCGAGGGAGAAGCTGCGCGAGGCGTGGTGACGCATTCGAGCGGCAACCACGCGGCGGCGGTGGCGTGCGCGGCGGCATGGCGGGGCATTCCCGCGTGGATCGTGATGCCGAAAAACGCGCCGGCCGTGAAATGCCGCGCGGTGGAATCGTACGGGGGCAAGATCACATTTTGCGAGCCAAAGGTTACGGCGCGGTCGGAAGCCGCGGCGCGCATCCAGGCGGAAACCGGCGCGGCGTTGATCCATCCTTATGATGACGACCGCATCATTGCGGGACAGGCGACGGCGGCGAAGGAACTTTTGGAAGACATTCCAGACCTGGATGCGGTGCTGACTCCCGTGAGCGGCGGTGGCTTATTGAGCGGGACCTGCCTGGGTGCGCACGGATTGCGGCCAGATGTGCGCGTCTACGGCTGCGAGCCGGAACTCGCCGATGACGCATACCGCTCGATCAAGAGCGGGGCCCTGCAGGCGCTGGAGGCGAGCGACACGATCGCGGACGGGTTGCGCGCGTCGCTGGCGCCGCGGACGTTCGCTATTTTGCGGAAGCAGGTGGCAGGGATTCTGCTGGTGAGCGAAAAAGAGATTGTGGAGACGATGCAACTGGTGGCGCAACGGATGAAGCTGGTGATTGAACCTTCGAGCGCGGTGGCGCTTGCGCCCTTATTGCGCGCGGGGGGGATTCCGGGGTTGAACCAGCGGATGCGCAAGGGAAAGCCGGTGCAGCGAATCGGGATTATTTTTTCGGGCGGGAATGTGTAGACAAAACGCAGGGCTACCCTGGGCTTGCGCCCGGGGCTGCGGTGTGATGCGCCGCTTGCGCTTGCTTTAGCGCTTCGGGGTTTTGATGGGTTCGGGAGGACGCGGCGGCAGCGTCTTCGGGTTGGCTTCGATGGCCTTCATGACTTCGGCGATGCCGCGCTCAAGCTGCGGATCGCGGCCGGCGATGACGTCGGCGGGATCGTTTTCGACGACGATGTCCGGATCCACCCCGTGGCCTTCGATGACGTATTGCCCGGCGACGGAGCCGGTGGCCGCCTCAGGCACAAACACCGTGCCGCCATCGAGGAGCGGGCCGCGCCCGTTGATGCCCACAACGCCGCCCCAGGTGCGCTTGCCGATCAGCGGACCGAGCCCCGCCTGACGGAACATGTACGGGAAAATGTCGCCGTCGGAAGCGGAGGTTTCATTGATGAGGCAGACCTTCGGGCCGTAGAAAACCGCGTCGGGATACGTCCCGGTCTGATGATCCACCCGGTCGTACTCGACGCCAAGGAGCTGGCGGCGCAGCCTTTCGATCAACATCTGCGAAATGTTGCCGCCGCCGTTGCCGCGGACATCCACGATCAGGCCCTGCTTGCGAATCTGCGGGTAGTAGTTTTTGATGAATTCGCGGATGCCGTCTTCGCCCATGTCGGGAATGTGGATGTAGCCGACCTTCCCGTCGGTGGCCTTGGTGACGGCTTCGCGGTTGTGGTCGACCCAGGCAAGGTAGAGCAGGTCGGTCTCGTTGGTGATCGGGCGATAGGTGATGTTGCGCGAGCCGTCCATGGTGGGCTTGGAATTGACGGTCCACTGCACGGGGCGATTGGCTTTGTTGCGCAGGAATTCGTAAGGATTGTCCTTGGCGGTCAGTTCGCGGCCGTCAATGGCGAGCACATAATCGCCTACTTTTACGTCCACGCCAACTTCGGTGAGCGGCGAGCGGTAGTTTTCCTCCTGATTTTGTCCGCGGAAAATTTCGGATATGCGGTAGCGGCCGGAGGCGGCGTCGAGTTCAAAACGCGCGCCGGGGAGAGCCACCTTCGGGCGCTTGGGCATTTCCCAATCGCCGCCGACGATGTAGGCGTGCGAGACGCTGAGTTCGGCGACGAGTTCTCCCAGGACGTAATTGAGATCGGAGCGGTGGGCAACATAGTCCACCAGCGGACGATACTGGGCAAGCAGAGCGTTCCAGTCGTAGCCGTTCATGTTCTTGACGTAGAAGAAATCGCGATAGCGGCGGCCGACTTCGTTGTAAATTTCTTCCCACTCCTCGTGGGGGATGCGATCCGCCATGAGGTTGGCCGTGGAGACGGGCTTGGCACCGGCTTTGCCTTCGGGCTTGGCGTCGTAAAGTTTAAAGCCCGAATCATCACGCACGAGGACCTTGCTGCCGTCCTGGGAGACGGAGAAGGTGTCGATTTTTTCGGCCAGGGTGGTTTCCTTGCGATCCTTGATGGAATAGACCTCTAGGTCGGCCGGCGGATAGGATTCGCGGCCATAGAAGGGCGCGCCATCGTGGGAGAAGAGGAGATAGCCCTTGGTGGCGACGAGACGGAAATAGTTGTCGGCATCGATCGGCACGCGAGTAACGCGATCGGCGAGACCATCGAAGTCGATGGTCATATATCCCGGTTTTTTTTCTTCTTTCTTTTCTTCTTTCTTCTCGTCTTTCTTCTCCTCTTTCTTCGCTTCCTTCTTGTCTGAGGAGGCTTCCTTGCCCTTCTCGGGCGATGCCCCTTCCTTGGTGATGGTCACTTCATCGCTTTCCGGCGGAAAAGGATTCTTGGTGTCCTTGCGAAGCGCGAGGGCGTAGAACGAGTTGCCGCGATCGGTGGCGTAGTTGAATTCGATAAGGCTGAGCTGCGGATAGAAGGTGTGAACGCTGATGAAGTAGAGATAGTTACCCTCGGGATCCCAGGTGGGAGAGCCGACGTCGAAGTAGTCGTTGGTGACGCGGTGATTTTGGGCGGCGGCGGCGCTCCAGATGTAGAGCGAGCTGAAGTTGTTGGCATTGTCGAGAAGATAGGAAAGATAGCCGCCGTCGGCGGACCAAGCATAGTCATGGACGCGGCCGCGGGGATTTTCGGCGATGGTGGCGACTTTCTTGTCGTCCATCGAGAGGACGAAGAGCTTGTTTTCCGCGTCGGAGAAGGCGATGCGCTTGCCGTCGGGCGACCACACCGGCTGGTAGAGCATGGACTTGAAGCCGTGGGTCAGCTCCTCCTGTTTGCCGGAGCCGTCCTGATTGATGACGTAGAGTTCCTCTTCACCGTCGAGGTCGGAGATATAGACGATTTTCGAGCCGTCGGGGGACCACTGGGCCCATTTTTCGTGAGCATTGGAAGAGTCCGTGAGATTGCGCGTGGGACCTTTTTCGATCGGGGCGGTGAAAACGTCACCGCGGGCAACGAAGAGGGCGCGTTCGCCCTTGGGGCTGAGGCCGAAGGATTCGATGTCGTTGGCCGCGGAGACGCGGGAGGGGCGCATCGCGAGCGCATCGGTGGGAACAGTGATGGAAATGTGGCGCGACTGGCCCGAAGTAATGTCGTAGATATTCAACTCGCCGTCGGATTCATAGACGATCTGGTTCTTGTGGTCGGTGCTGGGCCAGCGGAGGTCCCACTTGGTGCTGTGGGTCAGCTCATCGGTTTTTTTCGTTTGAATGTCGTAGGAGTAGAGATTGAGGGTGTCGTCCTTGTCGGAGGAGAAGAATATTTTGTCGCCCACCCACATGGGGTCGCGATGGGAACGCGGATCGTTCGTTATTTTTTCCGCGGCGTGGGTCTTCAGATTGAAGATGTAGAGCTGTTGGGCCCAGCCACCGGAATAGCGCTTCCAGGTACGGAAATCACGGAACAGCGGTGAATAGACGACATCGCGGCCGTCGGGGGAGAGATCGCCAGCACCGGAGGTGGGCATCAGAAGAGGCTGCGGGAGGCCGCCATCCACGGAGACGGTATAAAGGCGGCAATCGCCGAGATCGAAGTGGTCGCGGAGGGAGCGAAAGACGATGGACTTGCCGTCGGGAGTCCAGCCGTAAACCTGATTGTCGTAGCCCCAGCGAGGAGTAAGCGGGCCGCGGGCGGGATAGTAGGTGAGCTGCTTGGGAATGCCTCCGGTGACGGGGATGACGTAGACCTGCTCGTCGCCGTCGTACTGGCCGGTGAAAGCGATCCATTTGCCGTCGGGAGAGAATTTCGCGAAGACCTCGATTCCCGGATGCGCGGTGAGGCGCGTGGCAAGTCCGCCGGAAGTGGAGGCGATCCAGAGATCGCCAGCGTAGGTGAAGACCACCTTGTCGGCGTGAACATCGGGGAAGCGGAGCAATTTGGTTTGAGCGTTGGTATTTGCAGCCAAGGCGAGAGCAAAGCACAGGCAGACGACGGCAAGAAAACCACGACGTGGCATGAAAATCCTTTCCAAAGCGCGATGTATCGAACGAGTGCGGACAACGAGGAAGGCGCCCGGCAGGCCCGCTCGACCCCAAGAGAGTGCATGGAATTGTACCCCGGGAAACGGAGTGAATGAAAAATAAACGGGAGAGAGCGCGGCTTGGGCAGTGCAGCAGAAATGCGAAGAGGCGCCGCGTGTTGGCGAACTAGGAACGTTGTGGAGGTGGCTCGATTGTCCGGCCCGGCGGGGGAAGTTAAAATTTCAGGCGGATGTTCCCTCTCACAGGGGTAGTGGTTCGGCTTCCGGGCTTGCAATCGAGAACGCCATGTCCCCGTCCTCCGAAGCGTCGTTACCGCCGGAGCCGACCTCGAGGTGGGTGGAGTCTCGAATCTTGCGCAGACGGCTTGGGATCTTTGTTTTCCTTCAATTCCTTCTCAGCAGCGGCGCTCCCGCATTCGGGCAAACCGCCGATCGCGTAACGCAGGCGGCCGGGCGGGCGCTCGCGCGGATCGCGCACAGCGCGCCGGCGTGGACCGCATTCGCGACAGATGCGGGACGGGTGGAGGCGAACCACGCCATGCCGCGGATGCTGCTGGCGCTTTCGCCGGCCGCGGAAAAGCAGCAGGCGCTGCGGCAATTTCTGGATGACTTGCAGAACCGGCAATCGCCGCAATACCACCACTGGCTGACGCCGGACGAATTCGGCAAGCGATTTGGCGTGACCCCGGAGCAATCGGAATCGGTGCGGCAGTGGCTGGCGGCCAGCGGATTCCAGGTGGAGCCCGCGTCGCGGAGCCGGCTGTGGGTGGAGTTCAGCGGCACGGCGCAGCAGGTAGAGAGCGCGTTTCACAGCGAGCTGCACTATTACGAGTGGCACGGGAAACGCTACCTGGCGAACGCAACCGACATTGCCGTGCCAGCCCAGTTCGCGGAAATTACGCGCGGGGCAGTATCGCTGGACAATTTTGGAAAGCGGCCGACACGGCCGACGGCGGGACCGGGGCAGCTTCAGCCGAACCTGACCGCGAGCGGGCAGACGAACGTCTATTACGTGGCGCCGGGAGACTTCGCGGCGATTTACAACACCAAAGGATTGCTGAGCAGCGGGATTGACGGAGCGGGGATCGCGATTGCGGTGACGGCGCAGTCGCAGATCGAACTTTCGGACATGCAGGCGTTCCGGCAGATTTTTGTCTCCGGGCAGGCGAACGATCCGAATTACATCCTGAGCGGGCCCGATCCAGGAATCGCCGGGCCCATTGATTTGCAGGAAGCGCAATTGGACGTGGAATGGGCAGGGGCGGTGGCGCCGGGAGCAACGATTGACCTGGTGATTGCGGGCAGCACCGACACAACGAGCGGCGTCGACCTGGCAGCAATCTACGCGATTGACAATCGCATTGCACCGATACTGACGTACACCTACGGCGCGTGCGAGACGCTGCTTTCGCCGACGCAGAACGCGTTTTACAACTCGCTGTGGCAGCAGGCCGCGGCGGAGGGCATCACCGTGCTTGCGGCGACGGGAGACAACGGCGAAGCGGGCTGCGACGCACCTTTGGCGGGAACTCCGGCATTTCACGGGCCGGCGGTGAATGGCGCCGCGGCGACCCCCTACAACGTGGCCGTGGGAGGAACGCAGTTCACGGAAGGCGCGAATCTTTCGGCATATTGGGGTGCCAACAACGAAAACTTTGCATCGGCGCTGGGATATATCCCCGAAGCGGCATGGAACGAAAGCTGCGATCCGGGACAAGCCACGACGGCGACGAATTGTGTTTTCGGAAATGGAAATTTCAGCCTGCTCGCTGGAAGCGGCGGGGCGAGTTCGCTGTATGCCAAGCCAGCGTGGCAGACGGGACCGGGCGTGCCAGCGGACGGAGCGCGCGATTTGCCGGACGTGGCGCTGGCCGCGGCGGCGAGCCACGACGACGTGGTGTATTGCAACAGCGTGACGGGCACGGCATGCGAAATCAACGAGCAAGGCGAGGTGGTCGGGCTGACGCTGGTGGGCGGGACCTCGGTTTCGACGCCGGCGATGGCCGGAATACTGGCGCTGGTAGAGCAGAAGAACGGTGCGTACCAGGGGCAGATTAACTACACGCTCTATAAATTGGCGCAAGCGAACAGCTGCAACTCCTCCAATCAAACGAATCCGACGGCGCAAACGGCCTGCGTTTTTTACGACGTAACCGCGGGCAACAATGCGGTGCCGTGCGAGGGAGGATCGCCGGGGTGCTCTTCTCAACAGAATGGCGTGAACGGGGTATTGCTGGGCGGAGCCGCGGGAGTTGGCTATGACTTGGCGACAGGGCTTGGGTCCGTGAATGCGATGAACCTGGCGAATCTGTGGAACTCGACGTTTCTGACCGGCACGGAAACGGCGCTGCAGGCGCCGACGAGTTTCGCCCACGGGACTTCGGTGACGGTTAGCGGAAGCGTGACTTCGATGGGTAGCGCGGGATCGCCGACGGGAATGATTTCGTTGACCACCGGTACGACGGGGGCGGCTCCGGATGTGCTGACGGTGACGAATGGAATATTTTCCGCGACGGTGAAGGATCTGCCGGGGGGCAGCTACAACCTTTCGGCCCATTATTCGGGAGACGCGACATACGCGGCGAGCGATTCCGCGGGCGTGGCCGTGAATGTCTTGCCGGAAACGAGCAACACCACGTTGACGGTCAACGGCCTGGAAGCCGGAAGCGCCGCGTACGGCGCCGCGATGCGCGTGGACGTGGCCATTGCGGGGGCATCGGGATTTGGCGCGGCCATGGGAAGCATGACGCTGCTGGATAACGGCAACCCGGTGGGAGCGTACCAGCTGACCGCAGATGGAAAGGTGTCGATTCCATCGGGCGGGGGAAGCAGTTTTTCGTTCGCACCCGGGAATCACTCGCTGATCGCGGAGTATAGCGGCGACGCAAGTTTCCTGACGAGTACGTCGGCGGCAACGACGTTCAGCGTCGGAAAAAGCAGCCCATTCGTGGTGGTGGGAGCGAATTCGAGCAGTCTGCCAACGGGGCAATCGCTGGGGGTGCACGCAGTCGTGAGCGGCAGCGGGGCTTCACTGGCCACCGGAATGGTGCAGTTCACGGTGGACGGCGCGGCGCAAGGCGCGCCGGTGGCGTTGCAGGCCGGAGGACTGTTTGGGACGCAAGCGCAGGCTTCGGCGATTCTGACAAGTCTTTCAACGGGAACGCACGTGATCGGAGCGATCTACGACGGCAGCAGTGATCCCAATTATTCGAGCGTGCCGGCAGGCGACGGGACGAACGAATCCACGTTCACGGTAAACGTGGGGAACAACACCGGCTCCGGCGGCACAACGACGGCGCTGAGCATTACGACGTTGCCGGCGGCTCTAGGAGACTCGGGGACGTTTCGGGTGAGCGTGACGCCGGCGACGGCAACCGGCAGCGTGAGTCTGTGGGACGCCGTGGGACCCCGGAGTTCCTCGGTGAATGTGAGCGGCGGATCCGCGACGATTCAATTGGAATGGACGCAGGGCGGCAGCTTTTCCGTGTATGCGGTGTATTCGGGAGACGCGAGCAACGCCAGTTCGTCCAGCGCGAAGCAGAGCTTCACGGTGCAGCGGGGAGTTCCGCAGGTGTCGCTGAGCGTGCTGGGGCCCAGCGGAACGCTATCGCAAACAACACTGCTGGCGAGTGTCACCGGAAATCTGAAGAACGGGACGCTGGCTTCGCCGACCGGAATAGTGGAATTCTGGGATTCGGTGAATGGCGGCGCGGCGCAACTCCTGGGGACCTGGCAGCTGACGCCGGGGGCGGCAGGCGCGGCGGTGGCCGGTGCACGGCTGCGGCTGGCGGAGGGGACGCACGCGATTTATACGCATTATCGCGGGGACACCAACTGGCAGGCCGGGGATTCGGCGAACGAGAGTGCGCCGAGTTTTACGGTGAGCGCGAGCCCGAATCCGCTGACTTTCAAGGGAGGAACGAGCGGGAGCGCGACGGTGACGGTGACGCCAGCGGGGGGATTCACGGGCACGGTCAATCTGAGTTGCCCGGCGGACGGGGCGCTTCCCTTGGCCGGCTACACGTGCTCGATCAGCCCGGCGCAGGTAAACGTGACCGGCGCGGGCCCGCAGGCGGCAACGCTGCAGCTGACGCCGACGGTGGCGGTGATGGGTGCCGTGGAGCGGCCGGAGCCGGGCGCAACTTTTTGGGCGGGAACGGGGTTATGGTCCCTTGTTCTTGCGGCGGGAGCGCTTGCCCTGTGGGCCACAGCGGAAGCGGGTGCGCGAGCGAACCGTAGCCGGACGCCGGGCTGGGCACGTGCGTGCACGGCGCTGGCGGCGAGTATATTGATCGGCTGCGGTGGAGGTGGGGGTGGTAGCGGCGGGGGAGGCGGGCCGTTCCCGACGAAGACTTCGTTGTCCGTGCAACAGTCGGGCACGGCATTACGCGTGACGGTTTCTGTGTCTTCGAGCGGGGCAACACCTTCCGGAAGTGTGGTCCTGGTGGTGGACGGAGGAACGTCGACGAGCGCGGGAGTTTCCGCAGGGCTGGCAACGTTTCTGTTTACGCCGAGCCCGGCGGTGGGAATCCACACGCTGGAGGCGCGCTATCAAGGGGATTCGAAGAATCAGGGGTCGGACTCGGGAGCGCAGACGACGGTGCTGACGGGAAGCGCGAGTTTCGTGATTGTGGGGACGAGCGGAACGATTTCGGCGCCGAGCAACGTGCCCGTTACGCTGAACTAGCGGCGAAATCGCGCTTGGCGCGCGATGGCTCTCAAGTTAAATTCGATGGGAACGGGTCAACCGTTTTCCCGGCCACGGCATCATTAACTTAGCAGAAAGCACGAACCGCTCTCCTGGGTTTGGGGGCCGAGAGTCCGCGATTCCTGCCACAGAAACGCGATTGCTGGTGAGACTTCAATTCAGGAGCCAACTCGAAACATGAGATCGACTACATGTGCATTAAGCGCAGGTGTGGGAGCGCTGTTGCTCGTGCTGGCGGCCCCCGCTGCACGGGCGCAGTCGGGGTCGCAACGCGTGCCTTCTCGCGTGACCGCGCCGGTGAACGACGCGCAGACCGTGGAACTGAAGGGGAATGTGCATCCGATGGCGCGGCCAGAGTTTGACCGCGGAGCGGTGGCAGAGTCGCAGCCGATGTCGCGGATGCTGCTGTTGCTGCAGCGAAGCGCGGCGCAGGAGGCGGCGCTGCGGCAATTGATTGAGGATCAGCAGACGAAAGGCTCGGCCAGCTATCACGCGTGGCTGACGCCAGAGCAGTTCGGCAAGCAGTTCGGGCCGTCGGATGCGGACGTGCAGGCGGTGACGGACTGGCTGACGCAGCAGGGATTCCAGATCGCGAAGGTCTCCGCCGGACGCAACGTGATCGAGTTCAGCGGAACCGTGGCGCAGGTGCGCAGCGCGTTCCACACGGAAATGCACAAGTTCGCGATCAACGGCGAGGCGCGGATGGCGAACACGACCGACCCGGCGATTCCGGAGGCGCTGGCACCGGTGGTCCGCGGGGTGGTGGCGCTGAACAATTTCCGGCTGAAGCCGCAGATTCATGCGAAGGGCGTATACCGGCTGCAGCGATCGACCGGGCAACTCCAGCCGCTGTTCACCTACGGCGATCCCGCGAACTTCGCGATGGCGCCGGGCGATTTCGCGAAGATCTACAACATTCCGGCGGGCGCGGACGGCACCGGGCAAACAATTGCCATTATTGGGCAATCGAACATCGACGCCCAGGACGTGATCGATTTTCGCAACCTGTTCGGGTTGCCGCAGAACTTCTCGCAGGCGGGCAACATCATCGTGAATGGTCCCGATCCCGGACTGCAGTTTGCAACCGGAGACGAAGGCGAGTCGGACCTGGACGTGGAATGGGCGGGCGCGGTGGCGCCGAAGGCGAACATCGCGTTCGTGACGTCGTCGACGACGGTGTCGAATCCCGGACAGATTACAAATGGCGTGGACTTGTCGGCGCTGTACGTGGTGGACAACGTGCCATCGATCAACGGCGTACCAACGTCGGTGCTGAGCGAAAGCTACGGCGATTGCGAGCCGGACCTGGGAGCGACAGGCAATCAATTTTTCAATTCGCTTTGGGAGCAGGCGGCGGCGGAAGGCATCACGGTGGTGGTGTCCACAGGAGACAGCGGGCCGGCGGGCTGCGATTCGTCGTTTTCGACCAACGCGGCGGTGGACGGATTGACGGTGAGCGGGATTGCGTCCACGCCGTTCAACGTGGCCGTGGGCGGCACGGACTTCGATCCTTCGGCGCAGCCACTGACGCCGCCGAACCAATACTGGGCGGCATCGAACGGACCGACTTTTGCGTCCGCGCTGCAGTACATTCCCGAGACGACGTGGGACGATTCTTTCTGCGCGTTCAATTATCCGGCGGCGTGCAATTCGGTGGACCCCCAGGGATTTGATCTGGTGTCCGCGGGCGGCGGACCGAGCAACTGCGTCACCTATAACGGAAACAACTGCAAGGCCGGCTATCCGATTCCGGCGTATCAGACAAACTTCAACATTCAATTTCCCACCGTGCGCGCGACCCCGGACGTATCGCTGTTCGCCAGCAACGCGGAGCATGGCGTGGCTCTGATCGTTTGCCAGGCGGATGCGAATCCGGATGGAGCTTCGTGCGACCTGAGCACACCGTACACGGATTTCAGCTTGGTGGGCGGAACGTCGGCGGCGACGCCGCCTTTCGGCGCGATTGTGGCACTGCTCAACCAGAAAACCGGGACGCGACAGGGAAACGTGAACTACGGTTTGTACGCCATGGCCAAGAACGACTCGAATTACATGAGCGGGCATTGCGCCTCCTCGCTGGGGCAGACGCCCGCGGCGGGCTGCGCGTTCAACGACGTCACGGCGGGAAATATCGGCGTGGCTTGCGTACAAGGCTCGCAAAGCGTGGTGGACGGCAGCACGAATTGGTGCCAGGGAACGGGAAGCACGTACGGCGTGACGGTGGCCAGCAGCAGCGTGGCGTATAGCGCCGGGACGGGGTACGACCTGGCGACCGGCTTGGGCTCGGTCAACGTGACTAACCTTCTGAACAATTGGGCCACACTGGCGAACCGGACGGGCACGTCCACGACGATTACCAACCTGAGTGGCGGCACGCCCTCGGGGACAAATTTTTCGGCGAAGATCAGCGTGACACCTACGGCTTCGACGGGGGACGTTTCGTTGACCGCGCTGGCGAGCGACCAAACGACGGTTTTAGGGGCGTTTGGCCCATTCAAGCTCGCCGGCGGCATCTTCAGCGGAACATTGACAAATCTTTTGCCGCCGGGAACGGCGTATGTGACGGCGACATATGCTGGAGATTCGACGCATGCAATGAGCACGTCAAGCCCGACGGCCCTTTCTGGAACCGTGGCGGGAGCGAACTTCAGCACCAGCGTGCAGCTGAATTTCGTGACCTTTGACAGCAACAACAATCCGGTGCCGACGACGCAATCGAAGACGGTCTCGTACGGGTCGCCGTACGTGATGAACGTGCTGGTGATGAAATCGGGAAACAGCAGCACGTGCGGGTTCAACTATCCGAACACGGCGCCGACGCTTCCCTGCCCTAAGGGCACAATTGCGTTGACGGACAACGGGCAACCGCTGAACGATTTTCCCACCGGCCCGAGCGGATCGAACAATACGTCCAACGTGAGCAACATGGGCCTGGTGGAAGACTTCAACGTGCAATTGACCGGCGGCAGCCACAGCATCGTGGCGGCGTTCACAACCGGCGACACGAACTACAAGAGCGGGGGCAGCAACACGCTAAGCGTGACCATTACGCCGGCGCAAACGAGCACGCTGGTGGCCAGCAATCTGGGCGTGATCAGCTCAGGATCATCGGTGACGCTGACGGCGATTGTGGGTTCTCAAAGCAACTCCGCGCAAGGCCCGACCGGAACGGTGCAATTCCAGAATGGCGGCAGCAATCTCGGATCGGCGGTGACATGCACACCGACGGGAGCCAACGCAAATAACGGGGCATACTGCACGGCCACTTTGACCACGACGATTTCGGCGCTCTTTCCACCGCCGGTGAATGCGCCGACGCCGAAGATGCCGCTTTTGCCGCTGGCGATTGCGGCGGCGAGCCTAGCGCTGTTTGCGCTGGGATGGCGCTGGATTCCGCAAGGACGGCGGCGCGCGTACGTCTACGCGGCGTTTCTGGTGTTCGCGCTGCTGTCGGTGGGCATCGCGGGCTGCGGAGGAGGCGGAGGCGGCAGCAGCGGGCGCACGGTGACAATCAAGGCGACCTACGCGGGCGATACGAATTACGCCACGTCGAACGGGACTACCAATATCACCATTCAATAAGAAGACGAGACCAGGCAAAAGGCGCTCCGCTTTCGCGGAGCGCCTTTTTTGTTTGGGGCGCGCTGGACAATAGCAGGCGGGCCCTACTGGGGTGACAAGAAGAGTACACAGACGGGGACGTCGCGGACTAGACATCGAGCGTGCGAGGTGCTAATCTGCGCGCGCTTCGGGGAGATATCCCGCCAGGTCCCAGGGTGGCTCCTCGGAGTTCCAGCGAACGACTGTAAATTTCGAGTCACCGAGCGGGTATGAACCTTCGACGAGTGGTTCTGCGCTGTTCGCTCCTTTTGGGGAGTTCCCTGTTTGCACTGCTTCCGAATCCCGCGAATGCGCAGGTGCGTTCGCGCGTGGTGGAGGCGGTGAACGACGCGAAACGCGTCACGCTGCCGGGCAACATGATTCCGCTGGCACGTGCGGAATACGACCGCGGGGCGGTGGGGGATGCCGCGCCGATGAAGCGCATCCTGCTGCTGCTGAAACGCAGCGATCAGCAGGAAGCAGCGCTGCAAGCCCTGTTGCAGGCGCAGCAGGACAAAAGCTCTCCGAATTTTCATCAATGGCTGACGCCGGAGCAGTTTGGGACGCAATTCGGCGTGGCGGACAGCGACATCCAGGCGGCGACGGACTGGCTGTCCCAGCAGGGATTTTCGGTGGACAAGGTTTACAGCAGCAGGATGGTGATCGAATTTTCGGGAAACGCGGGACAGGTGCAGCGGACGTTCGGCACGGCGATTCACAATTACCAGGCGAACGGGCGAATGTACTCGGCGAATGCAAGCGATCCGCAGATTCCGGCGGCGCTGGCGCCGGTGGTGGCGGGCGTGGTGTCGCTGAATAGTTACCCGAGGCAGTATTATTCGCGGCGGCTGGGGACATTGCACCGGAGCGGGGCAAAAACCACGATGGAGGTGGCTGATCCCTCGGTAACCGTCTGGTACCAGAATTTGTACGGAGTAGGGCCGGGAGATTTCGCGAAAATTTACGGGACGCCGGCGACGTGCGGAACGCCGGCAGTGGCGTGCAATGGTGCCGGACAAACCATCGCCATTGTCGGGGAGACCAATCTGACGGTTTCCGACGTGCAGGACTTCCGAAGCATATTTGGGTTGCCCGCGAATTTCGATGCGAACAGCATCGTTTACAACGGTGAGGATCCGGGCATTACCTCGAGAGACGAGGAAGCGGAGGCTCTGCTGGACTCGGAATGGTCCGGGGCCGTGGCGCCAGGGGCGACGGTAAAATTTGTCCTCTCGGCGAGCACAGCCGCTTCGCAGGGAGTGGATCTCTCGGCGTTGTATATCGTGGAGCATAATCTTGCAGCGGTAATGAGCGAGAGTTACGGAGGCTGCGAATCGGCGGTTGGGACGACCGAAAATCAGTTTGTGAACAACCTGTGGGAGCAGGCGTCCGCACAAGGAATCACCGTGGCGATCTCCACGGGAGATAGCGGATCGGCCGGGTGTGACAATCCGAACACGGAAGGGCTCGCCACGCTGGGTCCGGCAGTGAATGGGCTGGCTTCCACGGCCTACAACGTGGCCGTCGGCGGAACCGATTTCGACGAATATGGCAAAGCGAGCACCTATTGGAGCAATACGAATGATTCGACCACTGGGACATCGGCGCTCGGCTACATTCCCGAAATTCCCTGGAATCAAAGCTGCGCGCAGATTGTTAACGGCTGCAACATAAATACGACGCCACAGCTGTTGCAGAACATCGTGGCCGGCGGCGGCGGGACGAGCGCTCTACACAACAGACCAAGCTGGCAGACGGGGGTGAGTGGAACGCTGAGCAGCGACGGAAAACGCGATGTGCCGGATGTTTCGCTGTTTGCCAGCCCCGGATTTAACGGAAGCGGGTATCTTTACTGCCAGAGCTATTATTCCTGGAGCAGCTGTTTGGTAACGAGCGGCTTCGGCTCCACACTTAATTTTGGTGTGATTGGCGGGACTTCGGCTGCCGCTCCGGCGTTTGCTGGGGTGATGGCGCTGGTCAATCAGAGCCAGGCGACGGCGCAGAACCCGACGCCTCGTCAGGGAAATGCAAATTACATTTTGTATGCGCTGGCGAATAAGCAGGGAGCAAGTTGCGCTTCCGCTTCTCCGGTGGGAGCGGGATGCGTATTTAACGACATTGTTGCCGGCAGTAGCGCGGTGCCAAGTGGCGGGACCGGCATTGGGACGATCGACGTGCCTTGCAAATATCCTACTTCGAGCTGCAGCGCGACAGCCTCATCGATCGTTGGGATTCTGAAGAGTCCGACGAGTTCTTCGACCATGGCGTGGAATGTTGCTAGCGGATACGACATGGCAAGCGGGCTGGGCTCGATGAACATTGGGAATTTGATAGCGGCATGGGGAACGGTTTCGACTGTGCCGACGAGCACCACCCTTGCGTTATCGCCGACGACGGGAATCACGCACGGGTCCGAGAATGTGAGCGCAACAATCAGCGTGACACCGAGCAGCGGAACAGCGAAGGGGACAGTATCGCTGCTCGCGAAAATGGCGGACGGGTCAACATTCGGGGCGGCGCAGTTCACCCTGGGCGCGAACGGGACGGCGACCGGAACGGTGAAGAACCTGCCTGGGGGAACGAATTACCAGGTGTACGCGCACTATTCGGGAGATGGGACAAACGCGCCGAGCGATTCGACCCCGGTATCGGTGACGGTGGCGCAGGAGAGCAGCAAGACGTTTATCGTGATCCCCACTTACGACCCGAATACGGGAAACGTGACGACCGGCAATGCCACCACCATAAATTATGGGACTCCATACATCGTCCGCATGTACGTCACAAACAGTTCAGGCGTGGCGAGCCCTTCCGGAGCACCGACAGGCGCGTGCACGCAATCGAGCAGCGTGGATTGTCCGACCGGAACAGTGTCGTTGACAGCGGACGGAAATCCCGTCGATGCCGGATTGTACAGCCTGGATGGTATCGGCTACACCCGGGATCTATCTCCAATCTTTGGGACCGGTGCGCACATGCTGTCCGCGTCTTACAGCGGCGATACAAGTTACCTGCCGAGTTCGACGTCCGAAACAATCACTGTGAATAAAGCGTCAACGACTTTGGTGGGCCCCGATTTCTCGCCAGGTTTGTTGGTTGGGGTGCCCGCGGGCATTAAAGCAGATATCACAACGCAAGTTTCAGCTGGGGTTCCTCCAACAGGTACGGTGACCTTCTATGATGGCGGCACGCCACTGAACGGGACGCTTACTATGTTCCCCAATCCACCGAGCAGCGTGGGTAACGCGCACACAGTGGCGGTGCTTACGACCACGTTCACCACGCCGGGCACGCATGTTTTGACAGCCAGTTACGGGGGCGATACGAACTATTCGGCCTCGGCTGGACAGAGCACCTCGGATCCTGTTTACTATGCAACCGCAATGGCGGTTAGCTCGTCATCGACCAATATCATCTTCGGGCAAAGCATAACTTTAACTGCGGTAGTAACGAGCCAGGCGAAGAGTCCGGGTATCACCGGCCAAGTGCAGTTTACAGGCGGCGGGACTTTTTCGGACGTGATCACGACTCCAGGAACGGACGCGAATGGGAACCAAATGCTGACTGTGACCGCAACCACAGTGCCTTCCGGGCCTTCTTCCTATGACGCGACATATGAAGGTGATTCGAACTACGAGTTAGCTAACTCCAATAGTGTCCGGGTTAATGTAACAATTCCCGATTTTACCCTGGGACCGCCAAACGGATTGAGCTTGGTGCCGACCGCTGGCCAGTCTGGCTCCGTGCAGATAACCGTCACTCCGGGTTCGCAGATCCCGAGTACCGTTGCTTTGTCGTTCGGGCAGGTGAGCATAGCCGGCTACACACTTTCCCTTTCCCCTGCACAGGTGCAATTGAACGGCTCAGCCACCTCGGCCACTTTGTCACTAGTCCCCGTCGGCGGTTCCACGAGCAACGCCATGAACTTGAGAAGAAAGTCATGGCACGTACAGTTGCCCGAGCTTCCGCCTGGAAGTAGATGGACACTAGGGTTCTCAACGATCATTGTCGCGGCCCTAGCGCTGCTTATACCGGGCCGCCGCAGGAGGCTGCGGGCGGCATCGGGCTTGGCTTTCGTGTGCTTCTTTTCGGTCGTGCTGGGGTGCGGGGGCGGAGGCGGTTCATCAAACAGTGGAGGTGGAGGCGGGAGTGCGCAGACGCAAAGCAGTGTCACCTTGACAACTTCGAATTCCAAAGTAAGCCTCAATGATTCGCTTACAATCACCGCAACGGTCACGGGAGGCCCCACTTTTTCCGGAACAGTGACGCTCTACGATTACGGGGTGCAAATTGCGGCTCTGCCAGTAGACTTCGCGCAGCCAGTGGCGCATTTCACAAATTTGAACTTGGGCGTTCATCAATTAACCGCCAAATTCAGCGGCGATGCAAAGGATACTTCTTCTGTATCGACGACACTGACTCAGACGGTCACGGGTACATTTTCTATCCAGATTCAGGGACAGACTGGCGATCTGTCCCACTTCATTACGGCCCAAGTAGGCATACAGTAGCCTACAATCGCCGTTGGGCGTAATGGCTTAGTTGTTGGAGACGGGTGGGAAGAAGATGTTCCAGAACTGGGGCGAGGGCGCGGTGAACTCGATGGGAACGAGCGAGCCCTCCGCGTTGAGCTGCGGCGGACGAACCACGTGAGCCTCGACCTTTTTCTGGGTCTTGGGATTTTCAATGGAGATTTTGGTGCCCTGGGAAATACCCTCGGGCAGGATGATCATCGCGCCGCTGGCGCTGACAGTGTGCGTGAAGCCGTGCAGCGGGTTGGCTTTGCCGGGGATATGAATCAGGACGGCCATCCTGAGCAGGACACGCTGCGCGCGGCGGCGTTCCTCAGCGGTTTGCGGGCGCGCAACCGTGCCGCTGCGCTTTACCTGCTGCCCCGGGGACGCAGGGGCGGGAATATTCAGCTTCTGCGGAGGCGTCATAGATCAATTCCCCAAAAATCGAGATCCGGGGCGATTAACTCGATGCCGTATTCCCAGCCTTCCGGCTGGCGATTCCCTCTCCACACGATCACCGCGGCGTTGCTGGCATCCGTGGCCATGTTGGTGAGCGCCACGCGCTGCTGCAATTCCAGGGTAGTGGGCAGGACTACCATGCAGCCGTAGGGATTCACCGTGCGGGTGATGGCCTCGACGCGCTCACGCTGCGATTCGGTGGCATCCCATTCCAGGGAGATGCGCACGCGGGAGTTCATGCGGCGGCCGCGCCGTTTATCGCTGTAACGCGCACCTGCTTCCTGTAATTCGCGCAGCTTGACCGTCATTTGGGCCTCTATCACGCCATGCTAAAGTTGGAGGGAAAGACGGTCAATGGTACGTTTACGGGGAAGCACGCGAAAGAGTAGCTGTCCAATAGGACAGGGGAACGGCATAAGTTGAAGAATCTCATCGTGAATGCGGACGATTTGGGGTGGACGGAAGGGGTCAACCAGGGGATTGTGGACGCGCACCGGCGCGGCCTGGTGACGAGCACTTCCCTGCTGGCGAATGGACCTGCGTTCGAGTCAGCTGTGGCGATCTTCCGCAATCACATGGAGCTTGGGGTCGGCGTCCACCTGAATCTGAGCGACGGCGCGCCGGCGGCGGAGCCGAACCGCGTGCAGAAGCTGCTGAACAAAGCGGGGCGTTTGGAAGGCGGACCAGAAAGCCTGCTGGTGCGGATCGCGACGCGGAAGTTCCGCGCGGAAGACGTCGAGCAAGAGTGGGATGCGCAGATCCGGAAGATCAAGGCCGCGGGGATTTCGCCCACGCATCTGGACGGGCACAAACACGTACACATGCTGCCGGGGCTGTTCGAGGTGGCGCTGCGGCTGGCGAAGAAGCATGGAATTGGGGCCGTGCGCGTGGCGCATGAGGAGTCCACGCTGCGGGCCGCGCTTTCCGCGGGGAGCGAGCAGCCCTCAAAGATTGTGCTAAAACAGGGGGTGCAGGCGCGGGGCTTGAAGATGCTCGCCGGGCACGCCCGGGAGATGGCAGAGCGGGCCGGGATCGCCGCGGCGGACTACTTCTGCGGGATTGCACAAACCGGAGTGATGACGCGGGAGGGAGTGGAGGCTTTGGTGGAGGCGCTGCCCGATGGGACGACGGAGTTGATGTGCCACCCGGGGCATGTGGACGAGGATTTGCGGCAGAGCGCGACGCGGCTGCAGGGTTCCCGGCAGCGGGAACTGGAGATTCTGACGGACCCAGGCATTCGAAAACTTGTCGCCACAAGGGGGATTCGCCTGATAAACTATGCTTTCCTGGCGCAGGCGGCGTAGCCGCGCCCAAAACAATTTTCGCGAGCGAGTCAGGGGATCCGGGGAACGAGGCGGAAGCAGAGTCCGCACCGCAGAGAGAGGCTATTGAGCAAAAGCATGCGAAGTGAAGGCGCCATCCGGTATTCGGTCGTTGTGCCGTTCTACAACGAGCAGGAGAATATCCCTACCCTGTACATGAAGCTGACGGAAGTGATGGACGCGATCGGCGAGCCGTACGAGATGGTGTTTGTGGACGACGGAAGCAAGGACAATTCCTATCGGGTGCTTTCGGAGATTTACGAACACGACCGGCGGGTGAACGTGGTGCGACTCCGTCGGAATTTCGGGCAGACGCCGGCGCTGAAGGCGGGCTTCGATTTTGCGCGCGGGGAGATCGTGATCTCGATGGACGGGGATCTGCAGCACGATCCGGAGGAGATTCCGCGCTTCCTGGAAAAGATTGAAGAAGGGTACGACCTGGTGAGCGGATGGCGCCACCAGCGCAGAGATCATTGGCTGATGCGGCGAATTCCCAGCCGCGCGGCCAACTGGTTGATGGCCAAGCTTTCCGGGATCGATCTGCACGATTTCGGGACGACGTTCAAGGCGTACCGGCGGGAAATTCTGCAAGAAATTCAACTTTACGGCGAGCTGCACCGGTTCATTCCGGCGCTGGCGAGTTCGACCGGCGCGCGAATCGTGGAAGTGCCGATATCGAATCCCGACCGGAAGAGCGGGAAGTCGAATTACGGAATTGGCCGGACGATCCGGGTGTTTTTCGATTTGATCATGGTGAAGTTCCTGCTGGATTATTCGACGCGGCCGCTGCAATTTTTCGGGTTGCTGGGACTGGCGGGCAGCGGGAGCGGACTGCTGCTGGGCGGCTGGTTGTTTGCCGACAAGATTATCTACCACCAGCACGTCATGCAGGAACACGGGCCGTTGCTGCTGCTGGCGATCGCGCTGTTTGTGAGCGGCATCCAGTTCGTTTCCATGGGATTGCTGGGCGAAATCAGTTCGCGGACCTACTACGAATCGCAGAACAAGGCGATTTACGCGCTGCGGGAAGTCAAGAGCCATCGCAAGGAACTGGGCGATTCGGCGGAACCGGCGCGGCCGAGCGGAAGCTCCGAACGATAATTCGAGATTGACGGGTAAACAGTCCGTTCCACGCGAAGACGATTGTCCGCGAACTGCGTGCCTGGCCCGATCCAGCCTCAGTAAAGCGCCGTAGATCCAGACTGGCGAGTCTGCTGGCGGGCGTTAAGTCCGCGAATCACAGGTCAACCGAGGAGGGCGGCGGTGGGTACGTACCCACGGATTTGGGGTGCGTCAGGACGTTTCGAATTTGCTGGCCGACGGTGACCTCTTCTCCAGGATTAAGAAGGAACGTGGTGACGACGAGCGCGTTTGGCTGAGCCGGGACTCCCTGGGAAGACGCCGTGCTTCCGGTATGGGGATTTAGTTCGATGCAAAGGGTCGCGGTGCGCAAGCGGACCCGGAGTTCGTGCGCCGAACACCCGATGACGTCCGGATCGAACTGAATCATCAAGTGCGGGACATGATTCGCCAACTCCGGCACCATGATGCTTGTCTGCACGCTCGGAATGTCCTTCAACATGGCGACGATCACCGCCATGCGATCCCGCGACTCCTTCTCCATGCCGTCATCCGTTTGCGTAAGCAACCAATCCACGGCAGCCACCATGCCGACGATTTGTTCCTTGGCTATTTTCATTCCGCGGCCGACGGAGTCCGCCGGGCAAAGATTGCGCTGAGCGAGATCGGTGTATTTTTTCCGGCCCAGCAGAAGGCCCGCGTTTTGCGGCCCTCGAATGTCTTTTCCACCCGAGAATGCCACCATGTCAAATCCCATTGCCGTGTACTTCCAGAGATTCGAGATCGGGGGCATATCGGCGGCGGCATCGAGATGGCATGGCACACCTTTGTCATGGGCAACGGCGAGCCAATCCTCGCGGCTAATGCCAATTTCCTCCGCGGCATTGAAAAAGTTGGTCATCACGGTGTTGGGGCCAAGGGCTTGCCGGTAGTCATCCAGAGTGACCACATCCACGATCTTGATACCGCAGAGTTGCATGGCCACATCGTACTCGTAGCGATGAATCTTCTGGACCACGACCTCGTTCCTGGGAAACTTCGGAGTGCCGATCAGGCTTGGGATATCCAACGGCTGGCAGTTGTTTGCGGCCATAACGGAGGCCGCAGTGGCCAGCGTGATCGCGGATGACGCGCCGCAGCTGATGCAGCAGCCTTCCGCCTGGAGTTTTTTCGCGATATACGCTCCGGCTTTCTGCTGCAATTCCTCGAGATGGACGGGATGCAAGGCGGCCTGTGCGACCGCGGCGCGGACCGGAGGAGGCATTACAGCGGAGGTGAGTGTCGTGTAGGTGCCCGCGGCGTTGATGAGCTTGGTGACACCTAGCTTGTCGTAGTAGTCCAATTGCTGATCCGCTGAACTGCTGGGGACAGCAACGTCGAAGACGTCCGTGGCGCTTGCAAGCACAGGTGCGGCACTCAGGGCAGCTATCGTCATCTGAGAGGCGCGAAGAAACCGGCGGCGAGAATACGAAGGCTGATTATCGGTATGCTTGGAATCTTCCATGGTGATGAATCGCTCCTGACCCCTGGGGTTGCGACTTCTCCGCGCAAATGGTTTCTGGAGCACGAACGGCGCTTGCGCGGAAACGCCGCGGATGGACTGCAAGGTACGCGGAAAAACTCTCTCAGATTCATCGGTTGAACGCCAGCGGATAACAAGCAATCCGGAAGTCGGGCCGGTTTGCGCTCGACTCCGCCAACGGCAGCGGGATGGGCCATTAAAAAAATGCCGGCGCAGAACTCGACGTGAAGGAGGGACGGCCAGCGGAGGAGGGGGAGATCCACTCTTCCTTCGCCGCGGTGAGACTTGCGCGAGGCAACCTGGCCAAGACGCTCGCTGAAGCCGAGCGTTGCCGGTTTTACTCATGCCGGGAACGATATCGAGGGTGCTGCGAAGTCAGGAGCCGGGAGCGAGGCGGCCATAATGGCCGCAATGGAAGATGAGGGGAAGCCCCTCGTGGAAGTCGACGCTTTCCACTTCGCCGACGAAGATGGTGTGGTCGCCGGCGGGATATTCGGCGACAAGATTACAAGCGAGGTGCGCGAGCGCGCCTTCGAGAAGAGGAATGCCGGAGTTGGTCCAATGGAATTGCAGGCCCAGGCGGGTTTCGGCTTCGATTGTTTGGTCGCCCTTGGCAAAATGTTCGGAAAGCGCCTGCTGGTCTTCGCGAAGGATGCTGACTCCGAAACGGCGTTGCGCTTTGAGGAAGGAGAGGAGGCGCGCGTCCTGGTCCACACAGACAAGAATAAGGAGTGGATCGATGGATACGGAAGTGAAGGAGTTTGCGGTCATGCCGTGGACAAGGCCAGGCTCGCGTTCGACGGTGATGACGGTGACACCCGTGGCGAAAGCGCCCGCAACGCGGCGGAACAGAGCCGGATTAACAGCTTGGGTTTTCATTCGAGGACAATTTTACGATAGCACAAGCGGTGAAGGCAGGCGTGGAACGCCAGAAGTTTCTCAGGGGCGGAGGGCACCTTGGGCCGAAGCGGAAACCCAGCTCCTGCTATTCGGCGTCGCTCAGGGCCGGCGCTGGTTTGACGGAGTGAACCCAGGCTCAGGTCTCGTTGGCAACGCTTGCCGCTCGCCTGCAGGATGCAGGCGCTACGAGTTGATCGGACAAAGAAGCAAGACACAGCCAGCTGAAGGCGGCCGGCACGAAAGCTCCGGCCGCGCGCGGAACTTACTTTTGCTGGTGCGGGGGTTTATCTTCGTTTTTGGGCTGCTTCGCTTCGCTTTTGGGCGGCTTCGACTGATTCTGTTCGTGGACGTGTTCCTGTGATTGTTTCTGTTCGAGCTGGCGCTGTTGCTGATCGTGCTTCTGTTCCATCTGGCGGAGTTGCTGGTCTTGCTTCTGCTCGGTCTGCTGCTGCTTCTGCGAGCTGGCATTCTGCTGACGCAGCTTTTCGTCGTCGTGATACTGCTTCTGCTGGAGTTTCTGATACTGCTGATCCTGCTTCTGCTGGAGCTGCTCGATCTGCTGCTCGTGGCGTTGCTCGACCTGCGGATTCATGTTCGTGGGCTGTGCAGAACGCGAATTGGGTGGGCGATCAAAATGCGCGTTGGGATTTGTGTTGTTCGTGGTTTGCGGACGATTGCCGTTCACCGGCGGATTGGCATTAGGATTGTTCGTGTATTCCGGCCGATTGTGATTCGCTGGCGCGTTGACGTTGGCATTGGAGTTCGCGTTCGGATTGGCGTTTGGAGTGTACGTCCGGTTGGCATCGGGTTCGCCGCCACGAGCGCGTGGAGGCGGATTTGAAACCATTCTTGCCGGTGGCGCGACGCGCACCGGGACAACGTTGGTGTGGGGCTGCTGTTGCGCGAGTTGGCGCTCCTGGGACATGGAAATGGGCCGGCCTTCATTGGCACGGATGGCCGCTTCGCGCTGTGCGAACGGAACCGGCGCCGGGGGCGGCGGTCTCTTCACCACGACGGTGCGTGACTCGAAAACGGCAGGGGGACGCGTGCGAACGACAGCGCCCGCGCCGAGATATGCTTGCCGGGGCGGCACGATAGCCGGCCCACGAACGACGACTTCGGCAGAGGATACTTCCCTTTCGTTGACGCGAACGATGTTGCGTCCAATGGGTCGAGCGGAGGTGAAGCTTTCGGAGTTAGTGACGGTGACGCCGCCACGGATGCCCTGGTTCATGTAAGTAACGCGATTGACGCTAACCCTGCGGTCTACCACGGTGGTGTTGTAGTAGTTGTTGATCACCGTCTGGTTTACGACCGTGTTCGAGACGTTGACGTTGGTGATGTAGCCACGGCTGACGTGATACGACGGCACGAAGACTTCGCGCGGACCGAGGGGAAACCATCCCACGTTGACGCCGACGGGGCCGCCGACACCGACTCCGACGGCGAAATGGGGCCCGCCGACCCAGGCGACCAGCGCTGGAGCATAGACCGGCCGGACATACGCGGCGGCGACCACGCGTGGAGGGCAAGGCACCCAACCCCACGCACCCCGGTAGGAAACCCAGCGACCATAGTGAAAGGGCGCGAAGCCCCAGGGAGCGTCATCCACCCACGTCCAGCCCCAAGGCGAGATCCAAACCCAGTGGCCGTAGCGATAGGGCGCCCAATTGACGACGGTGACGTGCGGGAACCAGACGGAGCCGTAATCGGGAACAGAGCGCCAGCCGCCATAGTCGTCGAGGTCCTGATAGCCGATGACATCATCGGAGACGTAGCGGCGAGCAGCGGAATGCTCTTCGCGGAGGTCGCGGTCGTTGCACCAGGAGTCAAAGTCATCGTCGGCCGCGGCAGGTTCGATATCGGGATTGATGGTGTCGGTGCCGGAGAAAATTCCCTGTTCGTTGGGATGAATGGTGTAGGCCGAGCCGCCGCCGGTGACTTCGCCTTCACCGTCGGGGATGTTGATGGCGGTGGTGTCGCCGGCTTCATTAACGTTGATGCGATAGCGGCCGGGACGAAGAACGGAAAAAGCGAGATTCGGCGTATCAATTTCAATGGTTTCGTTATCGGCGAGCCGGGAGACGCGCAGATTCATGGTGCCTTCGGTGAGGCGAACCTGCATGACGCGATCGTCGAGATTGAGGAACGAGAAACCGGTCGCGCCGGCAAGGCGAATCGCGGCGGTGCCGATGTTGAGCTCGGCGCGGGAATTCTGATCGGTCCAGAGCTTATCGCCCGTGGTGATGGGGCGATTGAGGACGGCGGCGACCCAGTCGTCGGTGCCCGCGGGGCTGAAGGAAACCTGGCCGTCGGTATAGCTGAGGCGGGCGACGCGCGACGGCGGATCGTCATCGTCATCGGCGGCGGCGGGTTTGAGAGCAACAACGAAGGATGCAAACAGCAAGGCAGCGAGGGCGATCCCCCACTTTTGAGTTGAAGTCTTCATGGCGCGCATCTCTCCCGACGCAGGTGCCGGCTCGTTAAAATCGCCGAGCGAAACGAGGCGGCAGGATGTTCGAGCTGTAGAGGAATCCAGATGGAAGCCTGGTGTTATGCCTCGACCGGAACCTGGAACCAGAACTTCCTGCGTCACTATGATTAACACGAAGCGAAGAGAAGAGTTGTGAGTGGGAGATGCGGCGTTCCTAAAGGTATACCCGACCTTGGTACAGGAAAGAAAAGGCCCGCTCCGGGAAAAGGAGCGGGCCGGGAAGTGATCACGAAGGAAATGAGTTTAGCGCCGGCCTCCGCCGTGAGAGCCGCCACCACCGCCGTGGGAGCTGCCGCCTCCACCAGCATGGGATCCCCCTCCCCCACCGTGAGAGCCGCCGAAGCTAGGAGAAGAGTGGGAGCCACCGAAACTGCCGCCAGAAGAGTGTGGGGCCGAATAGCTCCGAGGAGCAGAGTAACCGCGGGGCGCGGAGTACGTAGAGC
>Ga0335083_10000294_pt1 | contig 79589 bp, 82 predicted proteins | sample Lox_Sample_42_FD_206716 | JGI IMG/M metagenome (GOLD analysis project Ga0335083, IMG submission 206716) | Soil microbial communities from Loxahatchee National Wildlife Refuge, Florida, United States - Lox_Sample_4.2 | ecosystem: Environmental > Terrestrial > Soil > Wetlands | place: USA...
CGGCGTGCCGGCGCTGGTCTTTTCGCAGTTGACCGGCGGGGTGCCTTTGTAGTTGTTGAATTCCGAGCCCGGAATGACGTTGCCGGTGCCGGTGCCTTCGATCCGGACGGTGAGGGGTTCGTGGGCGAAGGCCTGAGCGGCGGGGACGAAGACAAAGGCAGCAGCAATCACCGCGAGCAGCGTGAAGCGCCTCACCGAGGACGCACTACTCCCGTCAGAGATGAGCGGAGTACGACTGGGAGTGGCGTAGCTGCGGTCGGCGCGACGCCCGAAAGCGGCACGGGTAGAGGTGACGAGACTCGCCCTGGCCTTTGCCATCACTTGCTATCTCCTTCGTGAGATCGGTGTTTCGTAGCGCTCTGCCTGGAGCTCGGAAAGGACGGGAGAGAGCCGCCGACTTTCCACTTGCCGCCTTCGCGGCGGGCGGGCATCGCGGCTTCGGTGCTGCCTGCGTCGTAGAGGACGACGGCGCTGTCGCCGTCGATTCGGACCGCGGAAGTCTCGGCGCCAGCGAGGGCGACGCGCTGGGAAGACAAGAGAGTTTCGGTGGTCGCCTCGAGGCCGGCGGGGCAGCTGGCGCTCTTGGCGCCGAGGAGCCTGGCGCTGTTGGCCTTACGGCGCTGGGCGGTCATGGTGAGGTAGGAGCAGGCCTTGCCCCATTCGCCGGCGGCGAGGGCACCCATGTAGGCGTGGAAGGCGGCTTCCACCGGCTTCGCCTGCGAGGCAGTGGCTTCGTGGCCTAAGTGGTAGGCGGCATCACCCGGAGGTGAGGTGGAAGAAGTCGAGGTGGTGGATGCCGTGGAGCCGCCGGAGCCGCCGCCGCAGGCCGAGATGCTGAAGGCGGCCACCGCGAAGGCGAGCAGGGTGCCGGTCGGAGCGGCCCAGCGGCGAAGGTCGCTCACGAAGGGGATCCTGCGATGAGGGGGGTCGGCAGCGCGGAGACCTCAGCCGTCAGGCCGAAAGTCTGCGACCGGGTGCCGGTGGGTGGGTTGGTGGTGGTGTGGAAGCTCGGGGATGCGGGGGTGGCGGACCCAGGCGCCGGTGGGTGGGCGCGGAACCGCGGCGCTGTTCGACGGGGCGCGAGCGGGCGCGGGGCTGGACGGCGCGGCACGACCTCGTCCGCAAAGGCTTGGGTCGCCCCGACGGACCGAAGGTCGCCCGCACCGGCCACGGAGCCGAGGACGATGCCCGGCCCCGCCGCGCCACCGGCCAGGGAGAGCCATCGGGCGCAGTGGGCGCAGCCGGCCGCGGCATCGCGATCGCGGCCGAGCCACAAGATCGGCGGGTCCGGTGCGGGACCCGTGGTCTGCCAACTCAACTCTCTCTCCTCCTGCTTTCGAGGGGCCGATCCCGTGGCTCCACCTGTGCGGTGGCGACGCGGGCAACTCGCCCTCTTTTTCCCTATTCCCTGCCAGCCTCCCTGGCTGACACGGATCACTGTAACACGATTTGAGATCGACGTCTATGGAACTAGACATTCAGTTTCCAGAACAGTAGATCCGGTGGGGCGGAGCCGGCATGGGGCCTGGAGCTGGGGTCGCCGCAAAAGCACGGTGGGAGGGCCGGGTCCACCCCAGGGACGGGGCGGCCCGGTCACTCCTACCGCGTGGCACCTTCCAGGGTGAAGGCGCCGCAGGCCTCGTTTGGAGCGGCTGGGTGACCGCGCCGAGGTGGATGAGGCCGCCTGCTGGATCGACGCGGTGCACCACGTCACAGGCAGTTTCCAAATTAGAGGATCGAGTCTCCGGATACAAGGAGCGTGTGCGAAAAAGTTGCGAGCGTCCGCGGCGCCGGTGCCTTCAGCGGCGCCGCGCCCGGCGTGCCGCCTCCTCGGCAGCCTCGGCGCCGAGGTAGGGGATGGCCGCCAGATGAATCAGGTCGGGCATCGCGACCGCAAAGTCCGGCCCGGAGCCGCGCAGGCTCCGTAGCGCGGCCGACTCGATCGCGGCTAGGATGAAGGGTGCAGTCGTCGGAGGTGGAGAGTGGCGAGACCTGGGAATCTCGCGGCGCGCGCGGTCGATCGCACGGGAGAGGCGCTCGAACACTTCTTGTCGCCGGGCGCCCGTCGCGCCCCCGGCCACCTGCACCTCGGCGAGGACGCCGCGCGCCCAGGCGGGGCGGGCGGCGAGCAGGCGGGCGAGGGCCTCGAGCGAGGCCGCGAGGCCCGTCAGCCAGTCGGGAGCCTCGCGGCAGGGAGCGAGGAGGAGCTGCTCGAGCTCGGCGGAGGCCTCCCAGTAGGCGGCCGTGAAGCAGTCCTCCTTGCCCGCGAAGAGGGCGTCGAAGGTAGAGCGATCGATCCCGGAGCGGTCGAGGATCACCTGTACGCTCAGGGCGGCGTAGCCGACCTCGCCCGCGACCTCGAGCGCCGCCTCGCAGAGACGTTCCCGCGGGTCGCCGGCCCCGGTCGCGGCGGGGCGCCCTCCGGCGTCATTGCTCTCTGCGGGATCCGTCGGCATCGATCGGTGGCGGGCCCGGCCGCGCAGCATGTCTGCACGCCCCCTGCGCTATCGCAGACGCTATCAGCTAATATAGAGACTGTTACGTCAATCGATGTCAGGGAAAACCGGCGCCCGGCGCAGGTCAGGGGGCGGCTTCGGCCTGCCCGTGCCCAGCGGGGGCTATCATGGGGATGTGGTCCGCCTTCCCCGCCATCTATCGCGCGGTCCGGTGGGACGCGAGCAGCTCTCGCGCGAGGCGCTCGTCAGCTACCAGCGGGAACGCATCCTCGGCGCCGCGATCGACGTCTTCGCCAGACGCGGCTACCAGCAGACCACGGTCGAGAACATCGTCGCGGCCTGGGACGGGTCGGTCGGGACCTTCTACGGGCACTTCGAAGGCAAGGAGGACTGCTTCCTGGGTGCCTTCGACCGGGTGATCGCCACGGAGCGGGGCCGGCTCCTCGCCGCGGGAGCGGCGGAGGAGAGCTGGGCCCGGCAGACCTACGCCGGCCTCGGCGCGCTGCTGGAGGTGATCGTCGCCAGGCCGGCGGAGGCGAGGATCGTCCTGATCGAGGCCCAGACCGCGGGACCGGCGGCGAGCGGGCGCTACCAGGCGGTCCTCGCGGAGATCGCCGCCTGGCTGCGGCAAGGACGGCGCCACCACGCCGAGGCCGCGGCGCTGCCGGAGAGCTTCGAGCAGGCGGCGGTCAGCGGCACCGCCTACTTCCTGCGCCAGCGCCTGCTGGCCCCCGAGCCCGACTCGGCGACCAAGCTCCTCGCCGAAACCTCCCAGATCGTGCTCGAGCCGATGGTCGGGGCCGCCGAGCTGCGCCGGCTCGGCTCCGCCGTCGCCCTGACCAGCTAGCGCCGCGAGATCCCGCCGGTGCCCTCCACCTCTGGGGAGGGCACCGATGAACCGCCTCGCGCTCACCGGGCCCGACCTCCTCGTCCACCCGCTGGCGGCCGCGGTGGTCGAGGTGATCGTCGAGCGTGGCTATGAGGAGGCCGAGGTCGAGGAGATCGTCGCCCGGGCCGGCGTCGATCGCGAGGAGTTCGACGGCCTCTTCGCCGACAAGCCAGACGCCGTCCTCAGCATCCTCGAAAGCCATATCGAGGACCTCCGCCGGCGGATCTGGCGCGTGTACTCGGTGTCGCCCCGCTGGCCCGAGAACCTGCGCGCCGCCGCGCGCGAGGCGGTGGCCTGGATCGAGGATCACCCGCGCGCCTACCGCTTCGGCATGTGGCGGATCCTCGAGGCGGGCGAGATGGCGCGGCTGCGCCGCGAAGAGCTCTTCGAGTGGTGCGCGGGGCTGGTCGACGAGGGGCGGGCGGTCGCGGCCGACCCGGACGCGGTCCCCGCCGCGACACCGATGATCGTGATCGGCGCGGTCGCCGAAGCGCTCACCCGCCACGCCGCGGGGGAATTCGAGCGGCCACCGGCGGAGCTGGTCCCCGAGCTGATGTACTGGGCGGTGCGGCCCTACCTGGGCGAGGAGGCGGCGCGATCGGAGCTCGAGCACGCCGCGACGCCGGGCCGCTGACCGCACGGCGGCTCTGCGCATAAGCTCCTCGGGATGAGCGAGGCCGACGAGACGCTGGGAGTCGAGGCCGAGGCGCTGCCGCGGCTGCCGGCCGGTCGGCACGGGCTGCCACGGGCATTCGTGGTCGAGAACCAGCGCCAGCGGATCGCCGCGGGGATGATCGCGGTGGTCTCCGAGCGGGGCTACCACGAGGCGACGATCTCCGACATCGTCGCCGCCGGCGGCGTCTCACGCCGCACCTTCTACGGGTATTTCAAGACCAAGGAAGAGTGCTTCGTCGAGACCTTCGAGATCGTCGCCTCCTTCCTGCTGGAGACGATCGCCGAGGCGGGCGGCGAGGAGCGCAGTTGGGCGGGTCGGGTCCGGACACGGCTGGCGGCACTGCTCGATGCCTTCGCCGCCAACCCCGACCTGGCCCGCTTCGAGCTCGGCGGGCCGCCCGCGGCGGGCGGCGAGATCGCCGCCCGCGCATACGACTTCCTCGAGCGCCTGCTGGAGGCGCTGGTGGCGGGCCGCCCGAAGAGCGCCCGCCGACCCCCGCGGGCCACAGAGCAGAGCCTGGCCGGCGGCCTCGCGGCGCTCGTCCTCGCCAAGGCCGAGGCCGGGGAAGGCGAGGAGATGGGCGTGCTGCTGCCCGACCTGGTCGAGCTGGTGCTGACCTCCTACCTGGGTCGCGAGCGGGCGGTGGCTGAGGCTGAGGCCGCGCGGGGGTAGGAGCGGGGCGGTCGAGTACGGGCTAGTCTGAGCCAGACCGCCCGGAGGGTCCGGCGAGCATCGCCTCGACCGCGGCGACGAACTCGGCGGCGCCCTCGAGGAATTCGGCCGCTTCGGCCTCGCTGGCGGGCGCGGCCTCGTAGTCCCCGCGCTGGCGAGCCTCCTGGGCGCGGCGGGCCACTGCACTCAGCTCCCGATCGAACTCCCCGCCCGCGACGAAGGCGGCGCTGAACTGCGTCCACGTGCCGGCGTGGGTCTTCGCATATTCACCACGCTCCGACAGCGCCGCCCGGGCGGCGTTCAGCATCGCGTAGTAGGCGGTGGTCACGACCACGGCGGGGTGCACCAGGCCGATGATCTTGGTCGCGTCGGCGAGGCGTTGCCGTGCCTGCTCCATGAACTCCTCCGAGCGCGGGCTCATCTGGTTCCCTCCAATGCGCCTCCGGTGAGGACCAGCTTGTCGCGGTCGACCTCGGCGATGAAGAAGGACTCGATCCGGCGTCGCCCGTCGAGCCATGCCCTGTCGTGGACGGCGACCGAGTAGAGGAAAGGACTCTCGTCCTCGGCGAGGGCGGCGGCTTCTGAGAGGTCGAGGGCAAGGCGTTGATTGCGTTCGGTGTCGCCTTCGGCGATCACCAGGAGATCGACGTCAGATCCCTCGTGGCGGGTGCCGCGGGCACGCGAGCCGTAGAGCCAGACGGCCTTCAGGTCGCCGCCGAGCCGGCCCCCCAGCAAGGCGAGGAAGCGGGCGATGGTGCGACGCTCCGCCCGGGAGAGACTCGCGGCCTCGAGGGCGCTCTCGACCTCTGGATCCATGGACACCAGGATAGGAGCGCCCACGGTCAGGCGCTGGAGGCGCGGCCTCGGCTCAGGCCTCACGGTGCCCGTTCCTCTCCCCCAGTCGGGACTCGATCCGCCGCGCGAGCCGGTCGATCAGCTCGGCGTAGGACTCGATCGGGTCGCCCTCGCCGGCCTCGGCCCAGCCGGCGACGTAGGGAACCGAGCTGCCGCCGCTGTTGAGACCGAGGCTCGCACAGACCGAGTGGGCGACCGACTCGACCACGACCTCCTCGGCAGCGTAGCCGAGCTTTGGGTCCTCCTCGCGGCGGTCGATCCGCACCAGGGCGTGGGCCAGCTCGTGGACCAGCACCGAGACCTGGGCGTTGACGGAGAACTCGGGGCCGACGTCTTCGAGGACGATCCGGCCGGTGGCCGGTTCGTGGTAGCCCGATGCAGCGCCGGCGATCTGTTCGATTGCCACCTCGAGCCCGAGCGAGTCGGCGAACTCGACCAGGGGCGGGAGATGGTCGGCGAGTCCGTCACCTGCGATCGGCTCGTGCGGGGCTCCAGCGGGACGCGCTCGCCCGGGAACTCGGGCAGTGGTGAGACCTGGGAGGCGTCGAAGACAGCGACGAGCCGGAAGAAGGTTCGCGGCTCCTCCTCGGGGTCGGCGCCTTCGCGGCGCCGGCGGGCGAGCTGCTTCCTCGAGGGCGGACAGGGAGCCCAGATCCGGATCGCCTTCTCGCCTTTGCGGACGGCGTAGCCGAGCTCGAGCCAGCGGCGGAAACCGGCGACGCGGGTCGCCTCCGGGCACTGCATCGCGATCAGCAGCTGGTTGGCGAAGGAGTAGTCGTGGAAGTGGCGGCGGACGGTCAGCCAGCGCCGCCAGCCCTCGCTGGTGCGCAGGGCCGCGACCGCCTCGCGCATCCGCTCGTGATCTTCGGCGCGGCGCTCGGCGCGCTCGGGCTCGGTGGGCGGACGGCGCCTGGTCTTGGTGGTGGACATCTCGGACCTCCCGGTCTGGGGCCCGCCCAGGTGGCGGGCGATCCCCTCCCGGGCGCACGGCGGAGCCGTGCCAGGATCGGGAGGTCGCCCGCCGGGCATGGCTCAGCGCCCCTCCTCGGCCTCGATCAGGCGATCGGCGGCGCGGTTGCCGTGGAGCGGCTCCTCGGTGAGCCGGGCCTCGCCGCCGTGGCGGCGGACCGCCCCGGCGAAGGTCTCGGCGTCGAGCAGGTCCTCGAAGAGGTGGATGCCGTCCTCGCGGCCCGCGACCACCACCAGGTGGACGTGGCGGCCCGACTCCTCACCGACCTCGACCGGGTAGGCGACTTCCAGGTTCCCCCAGAGGTGCCAGGGGGCGTCGAGGTCCCACACCCGGCCGTGGGCTAGCCATCCTTCGCCCGCCTCCTGGCGCAGAAGCTCGGCGAGGGCGGCGGTCGAGTCGGCGACCAGCAGGTTGCCGTTCGAGGCACAGGAGGATTCGATCGAGCCTTCCGAGGTGACCGCGGCGAAGCGGGAGACCGGGTCGGCCCCGGCAATTTGCCGGGCGCTACGGCCGTCGTGGATCTCCTCGGTGTACTCGGCGGCGATCGCGGCGAGGCGCGCGCGGCGGGTCCGGGGTCGGGTATCTGTGTCGGTCATCGTCATCTCCTTGCTCGGCCCGCCCCGTCGGTGGGCGAGGTGCTGCCGCCGGCGGGGGAGCAGCGCGAGGGTGAGCGGACGGGCGCTACGGCAGGCGCCTAGAAAACACAACGACCCCGGCAGAGGCGCTCGGGGTCGTCGGTCCGGCGAGCCTCCGTCCTCGGGGCCCGTAGGTCAAGTCGTGGCGGACGGATTGCGGTCCGAGGTGCCGGGGCACCGACGCCGGCCAGCTTGGCGAGCTGTCAGATCGGGCGATCCGCGCCTGCCGTCAAGGGGGGGATTTGCAGGGATCTTTGGGAGCTACTCAGAATTGGGGTGTACGCTCTCCCCGTACTGCTGTTCTGAATCAACCTCGAGGTACGCCTTCATCCAGGTTCGGGCGTTTCTTGAGACCCCAGGCGGCCCGGCCGGCCGCCGTATCTCCCTGTCCTTGTTCCGGGACCCGTCCGTCGCTGGCTGACTCCGGCGCGAGTGTGGCACCGGCCGTGCCGGTGCTCCGCGATCTCCGTCAACCCAGCGACGGACGGAGGTCCGGATGTACCAGCCACGAGACACCACGCGATCGGCCGACTCGCTCGCCGAGGAGCTCTACGCCGAGAGACGCCCCTACCTGCTGCGGATCGCGCGGCGGCATTGTCGGCGCGAGGCCGACGCCGAGGATGCGCTGCAGGAGGCGTTCGCCGCCTTCATCTCGGGCTATGACCCGGGCGGCGGCGCCCCGGCGCTCGCCTGGATCACCCTGACCTTGAAGCGGGCGTGCTGGCGGCGAAACGAATGGCGGGCGGTGGATGTCGAGCCGCTCGCCCTCGCCGAGGTCCTGGTCGAGGAGGCGCTCGATCCGGCGCCGCGGGTGGCCGAGCGCCTGGAGGCACGGAAGCGGCTCGGGGCGTTGAAGCGGGACGAGCGGGTGGCGATCGTGCTTCATGCCGCCGGGTTCAGCTACGAGGAGATCGGCGAGCGCCGCGGGTGGACGCACACGAAGGTGAACCGGTGCCTATATGAGGGGCGGCGGGGGTTGCAGGAGGATTGATATCGGCACGGTCGACCGGGACTGCCGGCCCCACCTCAGGCGGCATCTTCTCGAGATACCTCTACATATTTCTTTGGAACGTTCTGATCTTTTTGGGCTAGGATGCCCCGCTCTGATGAAGGATCTGGGGGACAAGCCCATCGAGGAATGGGGCAAGGAGTACGCGGCCGTGGGGCGTGAGGTCCTGCTCTGGCACGACACCGTCCACGAGCGGCGAGAGTCGAGCCAGCTCTATTTCTGGCGGCTTGCCTTCTCGCCTCGGTACCCAAAGGAAGAGATATTCGAGGGTCTCGCTCACTTTTACACGGTCGCCAATATCAACTCGTACGTCGTCTACGAGACCTTGGGCGACTACGACCTGTTGCTCCGGGTCTGGGCTCCTCGCTCCTACAACGCCGAAGAGTTGGAGTTGCTCCTGCGCCAGAGCCTGCAAGGTTGCTACCTCTGGAACCTCAACTACCTTGGCTGTAGGACCGAGCTGCATTTCTCTGACAACGAGAGCAAGAGTCAGAGCCCTCCGTCGGATCATCCGCAGGACACGGTCGGCGCCTCACTGATCGAGGCGATCAATGAATACAACGAGCGCCAGGCCGCCAGTCTTTTCGAATCAGACCGGGATCTCACGAGTTATCTCGAGCGACCGGAGGGAGTCGAGGCGCTGATAGAGGACGGAACGGTCCGGTCCGTACCCCTGGACACGCGTGGCATCCGCATGTTCATCACCTTCGACCATCCACGACAGCCGCTACGTCCCGAGACCAGGGCCCGGGCTGTCGAGGAGCTGAAGAAAAAGTGTCGAGAAGTGCGTGAGTCCTGGGTCGGGGAGACCGAAGTCGACGGCAGCGGCAATGAGGTGCCGATCCAGCTACCGAACATCTCCATCTACGCCGGAGCGGGATCGATGACCGACTTCCTCGTCATCGCCCGGGCGCCGCACAAGCATTTCCACGCCTTCGTCCGGCAACTGATCCATGGCATCCGGCAGCTCGGCCTGGATGAACTCTATGAGATGCGGCCCTACACCCACGTCATCTCCGACCGCATGTTCTCCGCCTTCCGCGAATACAGATCGGTGGGAAATCAGGTCGATGACGTCGAGGGCCTGGTGGACCAAGAGGAGAGCGAAGCGCTGGAGTTCAAGGCGACCCTCATGACGAATTTCAGGAGCTCGATCGTGGCTGGGCGAGACGACGCCGACCCGGCGATGACCGACGAGGTGGTGCGAGCCGTGTCGGGCTTCCTCAATTCGCCCGATGGCGGCACGCTGGTCCTCGGCGTCCTCGAGACGCGGAACGAGCTCTCGAAAGCCCGGAATCCGGGCCGCTATCTCGCCGTGCTCGAAGAGCGGTTCGGATATGAGTCGGTGGAGGGGCCGAGTGAGGTTCAGCCGAATGCCGTCGTGGGGATCGAGGTCGACATCGAAGCTGGCCACTTCAAGAACTCAGACGAGTACTCACGGGCCCTCGGCGACCTTCTCAAATCTCGGATCACCCCCACGCCATGGCCATGGCTGCGAATCGAACTACGAAGACTGGCGGGAAAGACGCTCTGCCTGGTCTCCGTCCGACCGGGGGATGTCTGGTTCTACGCCACACAAGACGATCCGAGAGGCGTCGCGTTCTTCGTGCGCCAAGGGGCCTCGACGCCTGCTCTCATCGGCCCCGAAAGCGACCTCTATAAGCGCGTCCATCCGCGCGGCCTCACGAGCTTCTCCCCACCGGGGGAATAAGTGGGCCCCTGGAGCCAACAGATGGAGCCGTGGGAGGAACTGGCGCTCCAGGCGATCCTTCCGATTTGCCTGATCGGTATCGTGCTCCCCCTGGGCATCCCGGCACTGGTACTGGGGCTGAGCGAAGTTCCGCTTTCGCATGCGTTCAACCGCGGCGAGTTGTTCTTGGTCGGCGCGAATACGGCGTTCGCCAGTTGCCTGGTGCTCGCGTCGAACCGAATGGACCGGGCGGTGCGAGTGTTCATACTCTCGGTGATCGTCGGTGCGACGGTCGTCGGACCCTGCTATCTGGTGTGGGCGCTGATCACCACCGCGCACGCGCGGTCGGCGCACTATTCGACCTACGTGACGATCCATTGGGGACTGATCGCTGCAGGGTGCGGGCTCGTCGTCGCCGTCGTCTTCGTGAGCTACGCGTTCCTTACGCCGTCGAGCGTTTCACGGCCGCGGGGATGAGCTACCCTCCCGTGGTCACATCCTGGAAGGAAGTCCGCCCATGAATCTCGTTTCTATCCTCGGAATCCTCACTATCGGTGGCGCGGTCTGCGTCGCGTTCCTGACCCACCGACTCCTGGGATTTCGACCCGCCAAGGGAGATCAGATTCGGGCCGCCAACGTCGAGCTTGCGTCGATGGGCAAGGCGCGCGCGGAGGACGGGGACCTGACCAATTTCGTCGACCAGTTGCAGGATCAGGTATTCCGGCTGGAAGAGGAGGTCCGCGAGCTCCGCGTGGGCGCGCTGCGCACCGACGAGCGGCTGCTGCTTGCCGACGAATCCAGGCGTGTTCGGGAACGGGAGCTGAGCCGCCGGCATGAGCGCGGACTCGAACGACATCGAGAGCGGGAGCTCGAAGAGTCGACTTACCAGATGCGCGACATCGAGAGACCGCTCGCGGCCGGCTGACTTCGTCGGAGGGGTCGGGTAAGGCGGGTTGTGGGCGGGGGCCGTCGTCGACCGACGGATCCCGTGATTCTTGACGGTGGTGTGGTCCCCCAGGGGGCAAGCCGGCGAGGGGGTGCCCTTCGGCGACACCCCACCCTCCTCGACCTAGCCGCCCGGAGCGTCGCCCCACGGGGCGGCGCCACAATCCCTGGCCGTCGAGGAGGGGGCGAACCCTGCTCTGCGCCGGTTTCAGGACCCCGTGAGTCCCGCCCGGACCTGATCGAGCACCGATCCGAGATCGGGTCTGCCCGAGAGATCGATCGGTGAGACCGCGGCGCTCTGCCCTTTCAGGTTCAGCATCGCGCCCTCGGCGAGGCCGAGCGAACGGGCCGGGTCGCGGGCCCCGCTCGCCCCGGCGAAAGAGGCCCGGTCGAATTCCCCGACGTAGACCACGGCCATCTCGCCATGGTGGCGTTTGTCGCTCTCCCGCCGCACCACAAGAAGCTGGATCACCTCGGTCCCTGGTGCGACGGCGAAGCCCTCCTTCACCGTCGCGAGGACGTTGGACCCGAGCGCCTTCAGGTAGAGGGCGTTGATCTCGGACTTGGTCCGCTTCTTCAGCGTCCGTCTGCCGGTCGGCGTGCGGGCGGGCTTTCGCTCGGGGACGATCGCCTCGGGTGTGACGAACTGCATCACCACCGTCGTGTGGTCGCCCTCGCAGTCGATCGCCGCCGCCGGGGCCTCGTTGTCGGCGAAGGCCTTCTCGAGGATCGCCAGGGTCACCTCGGGGTCGTTTGCCTGAAGCCTCCGCCAGACCTCGTCGACCTCGGCCTGTTCGGCATCGCGCTGCGCCGCGCGGTGGCGCCGCTCGGCCGCGACGTTCGTCTCGAGCTGTTCGGCTACCAAGGCCCGCGCCTTGCCAAGCTCCGCCCACTGCTCGTCGAGACGGGCCTGTTCGGTGCGCTGGACAGCCCCCCGACGATCCCTCTCGACGCTCGCGGCCGCCTCGGCCTCCTCATCGGCAGCGCGGGCGGCGTCGATCCGCCGGCGCACCGACCAGATCGGGATGCCGGCACGAGCCCGGCGGCGATGCTCGCGCATCAGCTCGTAGCGATCGACCGGCTCCGGGTCGATCGCGACCGGAGGTGTCTCGCCACCCCCGGTCGCGGCGAGGAGGTCGGGGATCCCGGCGACGTCCTCGAGCTCGGCCCGGATCGGCGCCGGGTCGACCTCCTCGGGCGGTGGCAGGACGACGGGCGCCGAGGGCGGGAAGGTCTCCTTGTGGACGGAGACGAGCGCCTCTTCGAGGGCGGTGACCGCCTCGATGTCGGCTTCGCGTGCGGCGGCCTTGGCTTCACGTTCGCGCGCCGCGATCGAGGCCTTGGTCGGCCCGCCGTAGCTCGCCCGACGGGCCGGGGCCTTCCGGCTCCCGCCGCCTCCGAGATGGGCATAGCCCGAGACCGGCCCGACGCCGCTCGACACCCCGACCCCACGGGTCCCGACATGGACACGCGCCGCGCGCGGCCCGACGCCGGCGCTGATGCCCCGTGAGGAAGCCCGGATCCGGACCCCGGGCGCGACCTTGAAGCTCATCCCCATCTATCCGTCCTCGCAGGCGATACCGTCGCCGTCCTCGTCAAGTCCGAAGGGATCGGCCCCGACGACATAGATCGGCCCTTCGACGTAGTTCGGGCCGTCGCCGGAGCCACCGGCGCAGTCGTAATCGCCGATCCCGTCATGGAGACAGGCGCCTTCATAGTTGGGGTCGCACGCTTCGGCTTCTTCGGCTTCTTCTTCGGCCCGCACAAGGACGCGCTGTTCGGCTTCATATTCCTTTTCCTCCCGGCGCTGTTCCCTCGCCAGCTCTCTTTCTTCTCGGCGCTCGTCGGCTTCGAGTTCTCGCTGTTCGCGGGCTTCGAGCGCCGCAAGACGGCGGGTGAGTCTCCGCGCCTTGTGGTCGGCGGCGACCATCCGGGATTCGGCGTGGCCCACCTCCCGCTTCGCCTTGTCGGCGGATCGCCTGGCGCTGTGGAAGTGGGCCAGCAGAGGATTCGCGCTCTTTCGCAGGCGGCGGGTCCTGGCCTCGGCCGCCACCAGCGGCGGGTAACTCGAGAGGTCGACGGAGGCAAGTGAGCGAGTCGAAGCAGGGACGGATCCGCTCTTCGCGGTGGAGGCGAAGATCGCCGAGCCGAACCCGACCAGGCAGAGGACGCCGACGATCGCCGCAAGCACCTGGGTGACCCTGGAGGGGAACCTCTCCCTCCTCAGGATGGGGCGCGATCGGCCGCGCTGGATCTCGGCGGAGTGGCGAGCAAATAGAAATGCGCATGGCAGGGTGAGGCCAAGCAGAGCGAGCGTCATCCCGAGCACGGCGACGACACCCCCGGACGAGTGCAGGGCCCCGCCGACGATCAACGCCAGGAGGCCCCCTCCGACGCAGAGCCCGAGCGCCTGGGCGAGCGTCACGCGGGTCAGGGCGGCGACGGCGGCGCTCGCGCGGAACCAGCCCCAGGCGAGCACTATCCAGCCGATGATGAGGAGGGAGAGGCCGATGCCGATGCCGGAGGTGACCTTTTCTTCGTGCTTTTCCGATTGCCTTCTGTTCGCCTCTTCGGCGCCGCGGACCCGCGCCGCGGCGGCCGCCACGCGCGCATGCTCGCGTGCCTTGATCGCGGTGGCGCGGCGCTCGGCGGTGCGCAACTCGAGCCGCACGGGCGCGGCGCGCCTCCCGGTCGCCTTCAGATGGGCGAGCGCGGGACCGACCGAGGTCTTCAGGTCGGCAGCTTCGGTCGCCGCGGTCTCGGCACGTTCTTCGGCGGCGGCGATCGAAGAGCGCAGGTCACGCGCGCCGGCAGGAGACGCGACGAGAAGGACCAAGGCGAAGGCCGCGATCGTCGCGATCCCCACAGCGCGACAGGTTCTGTCCCCTACCACCATCGACGGCTGATCCAGGCGATCGACTCAGTATCGCGGCAGCGCGAGGAGGTTGTCGGTCCAGACGCCGTCGGCGTAGGTCCGGATATAGGGAGGCGTGGCGTCGACGACGTAGACGCGCACATCGTCACCTCGACCGTCAGTGACGCGGGCTTCGCCACCGTCGTTGATCCAGCTCACCATCTTTGCACGGGTGTTTTCGCCGGTCGCGCCGGAGCTCGGATTTCGCCACCTGACGTCCGCGATGTGCTGATGGGCGCTGCCGCCCGGACTCATGTGGACTGCGGTGATGTAGACCATCTCTCCCCTTGGTGGTTGCCTCGACGCGCCGAGAAGCCGTGCCTGGCGCCCGCACAGATACCGAAAACATCCCTGCCGACATCCGAGACACGAACCGTATCCACCGCATAGAGCACTGGCAATACTCAGCATTCAGATCGGCGTATCCCAGAGCCTCTGCCTGTCATGCCGGCAAGGAGCGGGGAGCGTCAGGATCGCCGACCGGCTTTACCTCCGGCACACCCCACCCTCCTCGACCTAGGAGCCCGGAGCGCCGCCCTCGGCGGCGCCACAATCCCCCGGCCGTCGAGGAGGGGGCGAAAGGTCGTCAGACGGATCCTGCGAAGAGCAGCTCGCGCAACTCCTCGAGCCTTGGTGTCACATCCTCGGCCTTCGCATACGGCCCCGGCATGACGAAGACCTGCGCGTCCGAGAACTGCAGGTCGGCACGGTGACCGTCGCCCTGGAATCGACCGAAGAGTGCCTCGGCGCTCTTCTTGAAGGTGAAGATCAGAAGCGGAGGTCGGTACCGACCCAGCTTCTCGGCCAGCTGATCGCGACCGCTCCTGAGCTCTGCGGCCGTCAGCTCGCCGGCCCGCGCGGTCGGTCGCTTGACCACATCGGTGAACCCGATTCCTGCGACGAACGCCTCGACGTCCTCGGTCCCGCTCCCGACCTCCTCGATCACCCCCGCCCGATGCAGGCGCTGCCAGAACCTCCGACCGAGGCGGCCCTGGTAGTAGTGGCCGGCTTCTACGCTGACGAGTGACGGATTGATGCCGATGCAGACCGCTCGCAGCCCGGGTCGGAGCAGGTCTGCCAGGGTCTCGAACCTCTCCCCCATCCAGTCCACGGTGATGCGGTGATCGGAAGGCCGAGCTTCGAGCGCACCCTGTCCGCCGATCGCGATGCCGATCCTTTGGGCTCTTTCCAGTTCTGTCCGCTCGACGCCGTCGAGGGTCCCCGGATCTGCGGAGAGGACCAGATCCATCAGCTCCTCCTTCGAGCGACCCGTCGCATCCTCCAGGCGCGACAGCGCGAAGGTCTGCAGCTCCACGGCCAGACTGCCGCAGTCGAGGGAGAGTCGGTCGATCTGCTCGACCGCAGCATGGCGGGCGGGACCGGGCTCCAATGCCCCGATCATCTCGGGCTGCTCGAAGAGGTGATGTACGAGCCGGTTCCGCCTCGCGACCACATCGTCGATGCGGGCCTGGAGATCCTCCGGCAGGTCGAGTTTGCCCAACTCGCGAAGCAGTTGTCCTCCGGTCATCTTCTCGATCTCCCCGAGGCGCTTCGGCAGCTGATCCTCCTCGGAAGTGTGCGCGACGGTAAGGAGGCGGGCGAGTTCGAGGCGCAGGTTCGCCTCCAGCGCCGCGACCCCCATCACAGCCCGGCCGAGGGCGGCCAGCAGCGGGACCGCCTGCTCGTCGAGGTCGGCGAAGTAGGCGAAGACCGTTGGGCGCTCTCCCTCGGATGCGTCTTTCTCGGGCATGGTTCCGACCTTAGTCAAGGGCGCGTCCTTAGAGGACGGGGAGCTGAGGCCACAGGGGCGAACTCCCCTGGCCTCACGCCTATACCGGCATGAGCCTCTCGCGCAAGACAGCAACGCGGCCCGGCCCGACCAGGCCGCGGGCGGTGGTCGCGACTCCACGGGTCCCGGCCTCGGCCGGGCAACGGCGCAAGGTCGCCTTGCTCGGCTGCCTGGTCTGCGGGCGCTCGCCCGTCGACCCGGCGCACCTCGTGCCGCGGCGGCTCGGCGGCTGCGACTCATCCGACTGCGTGGTGCCGCTCTGCCGAACCCACCACCGGATGTTCGACAGCTGCCGACTGGCGCTGGCGCCGTTCCTGGCGCCTGCGCTCGAGGGGGAGCTGCGACACGCGCTGACCCACGTCGGCTGCGCGGAGCTCGAGGCGGCGCTCCGGCACGGCTGGCCCGCGCCCTGGGCCGAAGGCGAACTGGCGATCACGAACGACGGAGGTTGACGATGGGTAGGACGAACACTCAGATGGCCGTGGCCGATCTGGCCGACGCCGAACGGCGGATCGAAAGCGCCTTCGGCACCGAGGCTCTGGTCTGCCTCGGCGGCGGCGCGAACCGCAAGGTCGAGGTGATCCCGACCGGCGCGCTTTCGCTCGATCTGGCGCTCGGGGTCGGCGGCTTCCCGCGCGGGCGGATCGTCGAGATCTACGGACCCGAGTCCTCGGGCAAGACGACGCTGACCTACCACGCGGTGGCCGAGGCACAGCGGCTCGGCGGGCGCCGCGCCTTCATCGACGCCGAGCAGGCGATGGACCCGATCTACGCATCGGCGATCGGGGTCGACACCTCCTCCCTGCTGCTGTCGCAGCCCGACCACGGCGAGCAGGCGCTCGAGATCTTGGACCTCCTGGTCCGCTCGGGCGAGGTGGCGCTGGTCGTGGTGGACTCGGTTGCGGCGCTGACGCCGTTGGCCGAGCTCGAAGGGGCGATGGGCGATCAGACGGTCGGCTTGCAGGCGCGGATGATGGGCCAGGCGATGCGGAAGCTCGCCGGGCATGTGCGGGCGGCCGGGGCGACGGTGCTCTTCACCAATCAGCTGCGGGAAAAGGTCGGCGTCGTCTACGGGCCGAGGGAGACGCAGCCGGGCGGGCGGGCGCTGAAGTTCTACGCCTCACAGCGACTCGATATCCGGCGGATCGAGACGCTGAAAGAGGGCGAGGAGGCGGTCGGTAACCGCACCCGGGTGAAGGTGGTGAAGAACAAGCTGGCGCCACCATTCCGCCAGGCCGAGTTCGACATCGACTACGGGCGCGGGATCTCGCGGGTCGGCTGCGTGCTCGACGTCGCGGTCGAGGCCGGTGTGGTCAGGCGGAGCGGCGCGTTCTTCGCCTACGGCGAGGAGCGGCTCGGGCAGGGGCGGGCGAAGGCGAAGGCATTCCTGGAGGAGCGGCAGGAGCTGGTGGAGGCGATCGCGGGGGAGGTGGCGGCGGGTGCCGGCCGGCCCGGTTAACCGACGTCCTGGCGAGGGTTCGGCTCATATACGAATTGACCGACCGAGCGCCGCAGCTCTCGCTCTACCGACGAGATGAGTTTCTGGTCAAGGGCAAGATCGTGGGGTCCGCGATTCATGCGGATCTCTCTGATCGGTTTGCCGTCTCGCCCTCGCAAAGTGCGACGACCCTCGACCCGGATCTCGCTGAAGGCCGGGCCATAGCCGCCGACCGCCGCGACCAGATCAGAGGCGGCCTGCCACGCCGGTGCTATCAGCGTGGCGACGAGCTGCTCCGGGGCGCACGAATCGACGTGCCAGGTGGCATACACGCCAACCGAACCGTTCCAGATCGCCCGGAGGTGCCAATCGACAGGGAGACCCGAACCGTGGTGATCGGCGCAATCAGACCAACGGTTGCTCTGTTCGAATCCGGTGCTCACCTGAGGCCCGAACGGGTGGTCAGAGTCCGATCTTCCGTCCGTCAGCCGCCGGTCGACGGTCTCCCGGAGGATCTCCTCGAAGGACTCGGCGAAGAGCAAGGAGCCGATGTCGTCGGCAATACCGGAGGCGCCGACACCGACCGCGATCCGCGGCCAGAGCTCGTTCACCCCGACCAACCGACCGTCTTCGAGGAGCGCGCGGGCGACACTCCCCGAAGACGCCAGCGCATTCTCGCGGGCGATGTCGCCGCGGCGATAGAGGTCCGCAAGCCGTTCGGGGTCCTGCACCGCGACGGTGCGCCCGGAGACGCGCTCATAGACGGTCCCATCCGTCATACACGGTGGGACGGCCACCGGGAGGACCTGGACGACCGCCACCCGGCGACCCCTCGTCACCCTGATGGTGGCGACGTCCAGTCGGGGCACCGGCCTGAGGCGACTTCCTATCGCGTCCGACACCCAGGCCGGCGGATCGTCTCGATCGGTCCCCTCGAGACGCCAACCGTCGTCGTCTTGCTCGGCACCGAGGATCAGATATGCAGGCTCGCGGCCGTTGGCAAATCCACAGACCGCTTTTCGGATGGACCCGGTGCTGACGCCGGCGCCCTTTGCCTCCCAGAGGAGCGGCTCGGAATCGGCATCGGCGAGAAATCTCTCCAGATCGTCCAGCGTGAGTGCGTGGATGTCCTTTCCGAAGGGGGTCATCGACGCATGGTATGGCGGGGTCCGAGTGGGGACCCGGCCATTCGGAGGCGCGCGCCGCAGGTAGGCCCGGCCGGATGAGCTGCGGCCCGAAGACCGCCACGCGGTCGCCCCGAATTGCTCAAGAAGCGTTGGTTCAGTACCGGATGGTGGTACCGGAACTGCGACTGGCCAGCTGGCCAGTCGCTTGTGCGGCCTTCCATCTGGCTCTAAAATGCCAAAAGACGAGAGCGGGAGCGACGGGACTCGAACCCGCGACCTCCGGCGTGACAGGCCGGCGCTCTAACCAGCTGAGCTACGCCCCCGAGTGGACTCGGACGGGCCGGCGGGGGCCCGGGTGGGAAAAGCTAGCGGATCGTTAGGCTGCGGGCGATGCGGCTTGTCACTTATGACGCGGGGGACGGCGGACGGGCCGGGATGCTGGTCGACGGACGGGTGGTCGATGCGTGGGCGGCGCTCGGGGAGCCGCACCGGGGGAGTTTGCGGGAGCTGATCGGGCATGGGCGGGTAGAGGATCTGCGGGGGCGGGTCGGCGACACCGGGGCGCCGTCGCATCCGCTGTCGGCGGTGCGGCTGCTGCCGCCGATCCCGGACCCGGAGAAGATCGTCTGCATCGGCCTGAACTACGCCAAGCACGCGGCCGAGGGCCGGCAGGAGGTGCCGGAGAGCCCGACGATCTTCGGCAAGTACCGCAACGCGCTGGCGGCGGACGGGGCGACGGTGCGGCTGCCGGAGGCGAGCCGCAAAGTCGACTACGAGGCCGAGGTCGCCTTCGTGGTCGGGCGACAGGCGAAGGCGGTCGCCGAGGCCGACGCGCTCGACTTCGTCGCCGGCTACATGCTCTTCAACGACCTCTCCGCCCGCGACCTGCAGTTCGCGACCCCGCAGTGGATGGCGGGCAAGGTGTTCGACGGCTCGGCGCCCTGCGGACCGGCGCTGGTCACCCCCGACGAGGCCGGGCCGGCCGACGCGATCGAGATCGAGCTGACCCTGAACGGGGAGCGGATGCAGGGCGACTCGACCGCCAACCTGATCTTCGGGGTCCCCCGCCTGCTCTCCCACCTCTCGGGGCTGATGACGCTCGAGCCCGGCGACATCGTCGCCACCGGCACGCCCGACGGCGTCGGCGGCGCCCGCGAACCGCGCGTCTGGCTCGGCGACGGCGACGAGCTGGTGGTCAGCTCACCGACCCTCGGTCGGCTGACGACGCGCATCGGGCGCTAGCGCGGTTCGAAACTTCGGCCTGACCGAAGAAAGGAACCGCGGAGCGGCGCTGCTCGCGCCCCACGCCACTTCCGCGGGCGCGTAGGCCATCAGCTTCGCCCAGGTTTCGCTCCCCAGTTCGCCGTCGCCGGGCAGGCCATGGGCTTCCTGGAAGGCGCGGACGGCGCGGCGCATCGTCTGGTCGAAGACCCCGTTCACTTCCAGTTCGGCGCCCGCCGTGAGGAGGCGCTCCTGTGCCCAGACGACGAGGTCCCCCCTGGCGCCGATCTTCACCAGCGGGTATTCGACTTCCGGGACGAAGCCCGGGAGCTTGCGGGCACCGCTCCCCGCCCCGAGCGCGCCCCACTCGCGTTCGCCCGTTTCCTGCCAGTCCCACCAGCTCGGCACCGTCCCGTAGCTCGCCGCGTAGCGGCGGAAGAGGCGCAGCGGGCCGCGGCCCGGCGATTCGTAGGTCTGGCCGACCGGGAAGATCGGCCGTCCCCAGAGCCGGTTGTAGAGGTAGGTGTGGGCGAACACCTCGCGGACCGAGGTGCCGATGTCCTTCCAGTACATCTGCGGCTGATCGACCTGGGCGCCGCCCGGCCCGAGGAAGACCGAGTAGGGGAAGGCCGGGTGGTAGTCGACATAAGGGAAGCCGGCGAGGGACAGCGGGAAGCGTTCGCCGATCGCGGCGCGCAGGGTGCGCAGGTAGAGGGAGGCCGAGGCGTAGCGGCCTTCGTACTGGGACTCGGCGTCGATCGCCAGGCAATCGGCCCCGGCGGCGACCGCGGCGGCGCCGAGGTTCGCCTCGGCGACCGGGCTCTTGCCGTAGACGAACTGCCAGGCGCAGACCTTGAGGCCGCCGCGGTGCAGTTCTTCGACCAAGGCCGCGGTGAACTGGCTCCAGGCCGTGGTGCCGTCGGCCGCCTTGATGTAGACGGTGCCGATCCCGTGGCTCCTGGCGGTCGAGACGATCGCCGGGACGCTGCCGCCCTGCGACTGGTCGACGTACCAGATCCACATCCCCTGCCTGGCGAACGGCGAGCCCTTGCCGACGCCGGAGGATTCGAAGGCGCCCGCCCCACCGGTCGCGGCGCGGGCGCCCGCCGGGAGCACGGCCGGCGCCGCGAGCAGCGCGAGGATCAAAGCTAGACATCGGGTAGGGCTGATCCTGTGCATCCGATCCAGAGTTCGCTTCGTACTCCCTGACCGATGAATATCGCGATCGTCGGCACGGGCGTCTCGGGCCTCGTCGCCGCCCACCACCTGCACCGCCGGCACGAGATCACCGTCTACGAGGCGGCGGGCCGGATCGGCGGTCACACCCACACCGTCACGGTTCCCGACCCCGCCGGGGAGTTGGCTATCGACACCGGGTTCATCGTCTTCAACGATCGCAACTACCCCGAATTCGAAGCGCTGCTCGCCGAGCTGGGCGTCGCCACCCAGCCCTCCCACATGAGCTTCTCGGTCAGCGACGGCCGCGGCGGCTTCGAGTTCTCCGGCACCCCCTGGGGGCTCTTCGCCCGTCCCGCCCACCTGCTCTCCCCCACCTTCCTCCGCATGCTGCGCGACTGGCGCCGCTTCAACCGGCTCGCCCCCGGGCTGATCGGGATGAACGGCACCGCGCCCTCGCTCGGCGCCTGGCTCGAGCGCGAAGGCTTCTCCCGCCACTTCATCGACCGCCTGATCGTCCCCCAGGCCTCCGCCGTGTGGTCCGCCGACCCCGCCCAGATGTGGAGCTTCCCGGCCAGCTTCATGGCCGAGTTCTTCGGCAACCACGGCATGTACGGCCTGCGCGACCGGCCGCGCTGGCGCACCGTCGGCGGCGGCTCGCGCAGCTACGTCCGGGCGATCACGACGCCGTGGCGCGACCGGGTCCGCCTCGGCGCGCCGGTCCGCCGCATCGACCGTCTCCCCGACGAGGTGCGGATCGAGGCCGACGGCTGCGAGACCGAGCGCTTCGACCGGGTCGTGATCGCCACCCACTCCGATCAGGCGCTGGCGATGCTCGCCGACCCGAGCGCCGCCGAGCGCGAGGTGCTCGGCGCGATCCCCTACCAACGCAACGAGGCCGTCCTCCACACCGACGCGGCGCTGATGCCGCGCCGCCGTCCCGCCTGGTCGAGCTGGAACTTCCACCTCACCGAGCAGCCCGCCACCCGCACCACGGTCACCTACTGGATGAACCACCTGCAGCGGCTGCGGGCGCGGCGCGACTACTTCCTGACGCTGAACCGGACGGAGGAGATCGACCCCGCGGCGATCCTGCGCCGCTTCACCTACGACCATCCTGTCTACACCGCCGCCGGGGTCGCCGCGCAGCGCCGCCGCGCCGAGATCAGCGGCGCCCGCAACACCCACTACTGCGGCGCCTACTGGGGCTGGGGATTCCACGAGGACGGGGTGGTCAGCGGGCTGCGGGCGTGTGAGGAGATCGCCGCGGCGGGCGGTGCGGACGCGGTGCTTCCCGCCCGACGAGCCGGGGAGGAGCCCGAGGAGGCGCTCGCCGCTTGACCGCCTCCGCCGTCTACGAAGGCTGGGTCCGCCACCGGCGCTTCGAGCCGGTCGAGCACTCCTTCCGCTATCGCCACTTCCTCCTCTACCTCGACCTCGCCGAGCTGCCGGAGGTGCTCGACCCCTACCCGCTCTGGTCGGCACGCCGGCGCGCGCCCGCCCGCTTCCGCCGCGCCGATTACCTCGGCGACCCGGAGCGCCCGCTCGACGCATGCGTCCGCGAGGCGGTCGCCGGCGCCGGCGCCCCTCGCCCGAGCGGCCCGGTCCGCCTCCTCACCGGCCTCCGTCACCTCGGCCACAGCTTCAACCCGGTCAGCTTCTACTACTGCTTCGACCCCACCGGACGGCGGGTCGAGGCTGTCCTTGCCGACGTTGAGAACATACCCTGGCGGGAACGACACGCTTACGTACTGCAACGGGGAGATCGCAAAGGGGCCGTGTTGGCCGACGAGCTCGACAAGACTCACCACGTCTCGCCCTTGATGGGGATGGAGCAGACGTACTCCTTCCGCGCGAGTGAGCCCGGCGAGCGCCTCCAGGTCCACATCGAGTCCCGCCCGCGCGGGGGCGGAGCCGCGGGGAGCGACGAGGGTGAGGGCGCCGCCGGTCGTCCCAAGACCTTCGACGCGACGCTCTCCCTGCGCCGCCGCGAGCTCTCCCGCCCACTGATGGCCGGCCTGCTCGCCCGCCATCCGGCGATGTCGCTGCAGGTCGTCGCCAGGATCTACGCGCAGGCGGGGCGCCTCAAGCTGAAGGGCGCCCGCTACCACCCCCACCCCGGGGGGGCCGAGGTGGCGCGGTGAGGGACGCGGCGGCGCGCGCCATGATCGGCGCCGCCCTGACCAGGACCCGCGGCGGCCAGATCGAGGTCGTCGAGAACGGCCGCAGCCGCACCTACGGCGAGACCGGGACCGATCTCCACGCGACGGTGCGGATCAACGACCCGGCCGCCTGGCGCGGGCCGCTGCACGGCTCGGTCGGCCTCGGCGAGGGCTACGTCGAAGGGCTCTGGGAGACCGACGATCTGGTCGCCCTGATCCAGATCGCCGCCCGCAGCCTCGCCAACCAGCACCGCGGGGTGAGCGCCGCCGTCTCCCACGCGCGCAGCGCCGCCCACCGCCTCCGCGGCCTCGTCCCGGAGAACACCCGCCGCGGCGCCCGCGCCAACATCAGCGCCCACTACGACCTCGGCAACGATCTCTTCGCCGCCTTCCTCGACCCGACGATGATGTACTCGTGCGCCTACTTCCCGCGCGAGGGGGCCGACCTCGAGGAGGCGCAGCTGGCGAAGCTCGACCGCATCTGCGAGCGACTGCAGCTCGGTCCCGACACCCATCTGCTGGAGATCGGCACCGGCTGGGGCGGGATGGCGATCCACGCGGCGCGCACCACCGGCTGTCGGGTGACGACGACGACGATCTCCCGCGCCCAGCACGAGCTGGCCACCGAGCGGGTGCGCGAGGCGGGGCTCTCGGACCGGATCACGATCCTGCTGCAGGACTACCGCGACCTGAGCGGCACCTACGACCGGCTGGTCTCGGTGGAGATGATCGAGGCGGTCGGCTGGCAGTACTTCGACCGGTACTTCAAGACGTGCGACCGGCTGCTCGCCGAGGACGGCCTCTTCCTGCTGCAGGCGATCACCGTCGACGACCGGCTCTACGAGATGGAGAAGGCGTCGAGGAGCTTCGCCAACACCCACATCTTCCCCGGCGGCTGCCTGCCCTCGCTGAAGCGGATCAGCGACAGCGTCGGCACCGTCACCGAGCTGCGCCAGATCTGGCTCGACGACATCACCGCGCACTACCCGCCGACGCTGGCGAGCTGGCGCGAGCGCTTCTTCGCCGCCTGGGAGCGGCTGCGCAACCACGGCTACGACGAGCGCTTCCGCCGGCTCTGGGACTTCTACCTGAGCTCCTCCGAGGCGGGCTTCCGCGAGCGGCGGATCGGCGACGTCCAGGTGCTCTTCGCGAAACCCTCCTTCCGGTGAGGGAGCCGCTGCTCCTCATCCACGGGCTCGGCGGGACCGGCGGTGTCTGGGACCCGGTGGTGCCGCTGCTGGAAGGCGAGCGCGAGGTCGTCGTGCTCGACATGCCCGGCTTCGGCAGCGAGCCGCCGCTGCCGGCCGGGGTCGAGCCGACCGCGGCGGCGCTGGCCGGCGCGCTCCGCGAGCGGCTCGCCGAGCGCGGCATCGAGCGTCCCCACGCCGCCGGCAACAGCCTCGGCGCCTGGGTCGCCCTGGAACTGGGGCGGATCGGCGCGGCGCGCTCGGTCACCTGCCTCTCCCCGGCCGGCCTCTGGCGCAAGCCGCTGGGGATGAAAAGCGACAGGGGACGCCGCTGGGCGCAGCGCCTGCGTCCGCTGATCGGCGCCGCGCTCTGGCTCCCGCCGGTGCGGCGGCGCGCGCTCGCCACCTCGGTCGCCCACCCCGATCGCGTCCCGGCCGCGGCGGGCCGCGAGCTCGCCCTCGGCTGGATCGACTCGGAGGGCTACGACGGCGCCAACCGGGCGATGCGCGAGCACCTGTTCGACCCCGCCGGCTACCCCGCCGACGTGCCGGTGACGATCGCCTGGGCCGAACTCGACAAGCTGGTCGGCCCACCGAAGGAGCATCGCCGCCCCGCCGGCGCCCGCTTCCTGATCATGCCCGGCGTCGGCCACGTACCGACCTGGGACGACCCCGAGCTCGTCGCCCGCACCATCCTCGACGCCACCGCCCCCACCCCCACCGTGCTTCCGAGCTTTCAGGGGCCATAACACCCCCTAAGCTCGGAAGGACGCCGTGGACACGAACTGAGGAGGAGCAGCTTGATCGTCGAGAGGACCGAGAATCCGATGTGGCTTTCGAACGCCTATCTGGTGGCCGATCCGGAGCGCGGCACCGGGGTCCTGATCGACGGCAACGAAGAGCTCGACCCGCTGGTCGAGCGGGCCGAGCGCGACGGGATCGAGGTCACCCACTTCCTCGTCACCCACCCACACGGCGATCACATCGCCGGGATCGAGGAGGCACGTGAGCGGCTCGGTAGGCCGCCGCTGGTCGCCCACGCGGAGACCGCCGCCGAGCTCGACGACGAGGTCGCGATCCTGCTCGGCGACGGCGACAAGCTCGACGCGAACGGGATCGAGATCGAGGCGCTCCTCACCCCGGGCCACGCGCCCGGTCACCTCGCCTTCCTGATCGACGGCACCGACCTCTTCACCGCCGACGTCCTCTTCAAGGGGACGGTGGGCGGCACGATGGCGCCCGGCGCGAGCGGCTTCGACGACCTCCAGGCCTCGGTGATGCGGCTGATGGAGCTGCCGCCGCAGACCCGCGTCCACCCGGGTCACAAAGAGCCGACGACGATCGCCGCCGAGTGGGCCGACAACCCCTTCATCCGGATCTGGCGCGGCCTCGACGCGGCCGGCGAGGAGGCGGTGACGGTCTGGGACCGCCCCGCGACGATGAAACTCTGGGCCCCCGACTACGACGGCGGCAACAAGGCCTGGATCGTCTTCGGCGACTCCGGCGAAGAGGCGATCGTCGGCGGTTCCCAGGTAGTCCGCGACTGAGTGATGGCGGCGCCGCGATGGTGGTCGATGCGGCCGGCGCAGAACCGGAAGCCGGCGACCTATCGCTGCCCGTTCTGCGGCAAGCACCTGGCGTCGATGTCCGAGCACGTGCTGATCGCGCCGGAGGACGATCGCTCGAAGCGCCGCCACGCCCACACCGAGTGCGTGATGAAGGCGCGCCGCGAGGGCCGATTGCCGACCCGCGACGAGTGGCTGGAGGAGACGCGCGGCCCCCGTCCCTCGCTCGGCGAGCGCTTGCGCGGCCTCTTCACGGGTAGGTCGACCGGACGATGATCCGATCTGCCCAGCGGCGCGCCCTCCCCGGCACGAAGCGGCCGAGGAGGCCGCGGTGCTCGGCGACCCGGCGGTAGCCACGTTCGGTGGCGCCCGGGAAGTGGGCGAAGACCGTGGCGGGGTACCGACCGCCGGGCAGGAGGCTGAACGCCGGCGCGAGCGCCGCGCCGGCGGAGGTCCGCCGGCCTTCGTCGTCGACGAGGTGCCAGGAGGCGGCGCGCTGCTCAGGGGTGAGATCCGCCAACAGCCGATCGGCCTCCTCGGTGTCCAGCGGCAGCGGCCGGAGCGCTCCGAACACGGCCGACCTTCCCCACCTCACTTGCAAATTAGGTGGGGAAGGTCGGCCGTGCGTGCCGCCGCTCCCGCTGCCGCCCGCGTGGTCCCACGACAGCAGCACCGCCAGGCACCAACGGCAGAAGCCGCAGTCGGCGTCGTAGATCACGGTCGCCATCGACCGAGCGTAGAGGTGCGGCGATGAGGCTCTGGCGTAGACGGCCCATCATCCCCGGCGCCGAGATCGGGGAGCTACACGACGAGACCTCGGTCAACCCGGAGACCGGGTCGGTCAGGTCGCGGCAGGCCGCCGACATCACGCTGCCCGCCGCGGCGATCGCGGGGCTTTGGGACGCCGAGCACCTGGAGCGAGTGGCGCGCACCTACTGGACGACCCTGCAGCGCTTCACGCTCGGGCTCCTGCACGTCCACTACACCGAGACCGAGCGCGCGGTCGTCTTCCTGATCCCGCAACTGCGGCTGCTCACCTTCCGGGCGCCCGAGTACGAGATGGACCCTCATCGCGGCATCGTGCGCTGGCGGATCGAGCGCGGGCTCCTCGTCTCGAGGCGGGGCGAGGGCGGCGACGGCTACCTGGAGATCGACATCCGGCGCCACGACGAGTCGGAGCGCGGCAAGGTGACGCTGCACGTCGCCGTCGAGGTCGCCAACTACTACCCGCGGCTCGGCGGGATCTCGCGCCGGCTCTACGCCGCCACCCAGTCGCGCATCCACGTGATCTCCTGCAACTACTTCCTGCGTCGGCTGGTGCGCCGCGACCTTGCGCCGGCCCGGCGCGGCGCACATTTCGGGTCCTGAGCAACCGAAACGCGCGCCGCGCATCTTTCTTGACATCAGTTATTAGTCGCTGCTAAGTTTTTCTTAGTCGCCGCTACTAACTACGGAAGGACCACCCGATGGAAACGCAAGAGAGAGGCAGGCTCTGGACGCTGATCCTGGTCTCCGTGGGCCTCTTCATGGTCGTCCTCGACAACCTCGTCGTGAACGTCGCGCTGCCCAGCATCCACAACGACTTCGGCGCCTCGGTGCAGGCGCTCGAGTGGACCGTCAACGCCTACGTCCTCACCTACGGGGTGCTCCTCTTGACCGGCGCGGCGCTCGGCGACCGCTTCGGCCGGCGGCGAATGTTCGTCACCGGCATCGCGCTCTTCACCGCCGCCTCGGCGGGCGCCGCACTGGCGCCCAGCGCCGACCTCCTGATCGCCGCCCGCGCCGTCCAGGGCGCCGCCGCGGCCCTCGTCACCCCGCTCACCCTGACCCTCATCGCCAGTGCCTTCCCTCCCGAAAAACGCGGCCTCGCGCTCGGTGTCTGGTCGGGCATCAGCGGCGTCGCCGTCGCCCTCGGCCCACTCGTCGGCGGGGCGATGATCGAAATCGGCGACTGGCACTGGATCTTCTGGCTGAACGTCCCGATCGGCCTTGTCCTCGCCCCGCTGGCCTTCACCAAACTAGAGGAGAGCTACGGGCCGAAGTCGCCGCTCGACCTGCCCGGCCTCGGCCTCGCCTCGACCGGCCTCTTCGGCCTCGTCTACGGCCTGGTCCGCGCCCAGACGATCGGCTGGACCGCCCCGGAGGTGATGATCAGCCTCGGCGCGGGCCTCGTGCTGCTCGCCGCCTTCGTCCGCCAGGAGCTGCGCAGCAAGTCGCCGATGCTGCCGATGTCGTTCTTCGCCAAGCGCAGCTTCGCCGTCACCAACGTGGTCTCGATGGCGATGTACTTCGGCATGTTCGGCTCGATCTTCTTCCTCAGCCAGTTCATGCAGAACGTGCTCGGCAACTCGCCGCTCGAGGCGGGCCTGAAGCTCCTGGTCTGGACCGGGGCGACGATGGTCGTCGCGCCGCTGGCCGGCGTCTTCAGCGAAAGATTCGGCGCCCGTTGGTTCATGGTCGCCGGGCTCTCGCTGCAGGCGACCGCGCTCGGCTGGCTCGCCACCGAGGCCTCGACGACGATGAGCTACACCGAGATGCTAGTCCCCTTCGTCCTCGCCGGCTCCGGCATGGCGCTGGTCTTCGCCCCCTCGGCGAGCGCGGTCCTCAACTCGGTCCGCGTCGACCAGGCCGGCCAGGCCTCCGGCGCCACCAACGCGATCCGCGAGCTCGGCGGCACCTTCGGCATCGCCGTCCTCGCCACCGTGTTCAGCGGCGCCGGCGCCTACACCACCCCGCAGGCGTTCGTCGACGGCCTGGTGCCCGCCCTCTGGGTCGGGGTCGCGGTGCTCGCCTTCGGCGCCTTGGTCGCCGCGGCGCTGCCTTTCGGCGGCAAGGCGACCGCCGGCGAGGCCGAGGAATACGAGGAGCTGGCGGAGGAGCGTCGCGCCCCGCGCGGCGAGCCCCACCATGCCCTCCCCGCCGCGAACTAGGATCGGCACATGACGACGAGCACCCAGACCGAGCCCCGCAGACGCGTCCCGGCCGCCGAGCGCCGGGACGCGCTGATCGAGGCGGCGGTCCACCACTTCGGCCACGGCGGCCTCCATGGGACGAGGGTCGCGGCGATCGCCGCCGACGTCGGGGTCGCCCAGCCCTACGTCTTCAGCCTCTTCCCGACCAAGCGTGACCTCTTCCTCGCCGCGGTCGGGCGCTGCTTCGAGAAGGTCTCGGCGCTCTTCGAGGAGGCGGCAGAGGCCTACGACCGCGACGGCCCCCAGGAACCCGAGGAAGACAAGCTGGAGGCGATCGGCCACGCCTACATGGGCGCGATCGCCGACGACCCGGACCGGCTCCTCCTCCAGCTCCAGGCCTACGCGGCCTGCGGCGACGACCCGGGGATCCAGCTCGCGGTGCGGCGCAACTACGCGCAGCTGGTCGAACTGTCCCGCCGGCTCACCGGGGTCGACGACGAACGCCTCGACCAGTTCTTCCAGATGGGGATGTGGTGCAACGTCGCCGCCGCGCTCGGGATCGACGACTTCTCAGTCGACGCCGGCTGGGTTGAGGGCGCGCTCGCCGTCGACGACCAGACCGCGGGCGCGTAGCACCGGCAGCAGCCCCTCGCCCACCCGGTAGGCCTCCTCCAGGTGGGGATAGCCGGAGAGGATGAACTCATCGATGCCGAGGTCGTGGTACTCGCCGATCCGGTCGGCGACTTCCTCATGGGAGCCGACCAGCGCGGTGCCGGCGCCGCCGCGCACGAGGCCGATCCCGGCCCAGAGGTTGGGCGCGACCTCGAGGTCGTCGGTGCGCCCGCGGTGGAGCTCCTGCATCCGCCGCTGGCCCTCCGATTCGGAGCCCCGCTGGATCGACTGGGCGCCGGCGATCTGCTCCGGTGAGAGCCCCGCCAGGAGCCGGCCCGCCACCGCCCAGGCCTCCTCGGCGGTGTCGCGCGTGATCGCGTGGAGGCGGATGCCGAAGCCGAGCTCACGGCCCTCGCGGTCGGCCGCCTCGCGCACCGCGTCGAGCTTCGCCGCGACCTGCCCGGGCGGCTCGCCCCAGGTGAGGAAGACGTCGGCCCTGCGGGCGGCCACTTCGATCGCGGCGGGGGAGGACCCGCCCAGGTAGACGGTCGGCCAGGCGGGCGGGTCGAGCAGCCGCGCGCCCTCGATCTCGTACCACTCGCCGGCGAAGTCGACGAGCTCGCCGCTCCACAGCTTGCGCACGATCGCGAGGAACTCGTCGGCCCGCGCGTAGCGTGAGTCCTTGTCGATCGCGTCGCCGTAGCGGCGCTGCTCGACCGCATCGCCGCCGACCACCACGTTCAACAGCAACCGGTCGCCGGACACCCGCTGGTAGGTGGCCGCCGCCTGCGCCGCCAGGGTCGGCGACTGCAGGCCGGGACGGAAGGCGACCAGGTACTTGAAGGTGCGGGTCTGCTGGGAGAGCGCCGCGGTCATCACCCAGGCCTCCTCGCACCAGGAGCTGGTCGGGGTGAGCGCCGCCTCGAAGCCGAGCGCCTCGGCGGCGCGGGCGATCTGGGCCATGTAGCCGAGGTCGGCCCGACGCTCGGTCGTCGTCGCCGCGTCGATCCGCGCCCCGTGCGCGCCGACCGCGTTGCCGAGGCTGAGGTCGGTGCGCGAGTCGCCGTTGGTCGGCAGGAACCAGTGGAGCCGGACCGCCATCAGACTCGCACCGCCCGGGGCCTGATCGCCTTGGCGGCGAGCGGGGTCGGCTCGCCGAGCGCCTCGACGTCGGCGAGCGCCGCCGCGGTCGCGACGGTGCCGGCGAAGAGCTCGTCGAGCAGGGTCGCCGCGCGATCGCCCGGGACGCCGTCGACGAAATCGCCGCCGTCCAGGTAGACCGCGACCGGCATCGCGATCGCGCCGAAGAAGGCGAGCACGTCGCGCAGGTGCCGTTCGGCGCCGAGGTAATGATGGTCGGAGGCGCCCATCGCGACCAGCCCCACCACCTTGCCCTGCAGCGCCGGGACCGGCAGCAGGTCGAAGAGATTCTTCAGCGCCCCGGTCATCGAGCCGCGGTAGATCGGGGTGGCGACGATCAGGGCCGGCGCCGAATCGACGGCCGCGATCGCCGCCGCGGTGTCGTCGTCCAGGTCCTCGGCGGGCGTCCCGTCGGCGAAGCCGATCGTGTGCGCGCCGAGGTCGAAGAGGTCGGCTGCGGCGCCGCGCTCGCGCGAGCGCCCGATCGCCTCCTCGAGGGCCCGGTGCAGCCGCCCCGGCGGCGTCGTCGATCCCAGGATCACCCTCAGCTCAGGCGGCAAGCTCGCTCCCCCCCTCGAGGTGCAGCTGCGAGTAGGAGCCGCGGTAGAAGAGCAGCGGCCGGGCACCGGGCTCGCGATGCTCGAGGTGACGCGCCCTGCCGAGCACGATCTCGTGATCCCCCGCCGGGTGGATCGCCTCGACCTCGCAGGCGATCGTCGCCAGCGCGCCCGGCAGCACCGGCACGCCGAGGTCATGGTCGTCGAAGTCGACCTCGTGGGCGCCGGCGGCGGCGCCCTTGGCGGCGAAGCGGTCGGAGTGGTGGCGCTGCTCGGCGGCGAGGACGTTGACCGCGAAGCTGCCCCGGTCGCGGATCGCCCGCAGGGTCTCCGAGCTGCCTGCCAGACAGGCGAGCAGCAGCGGCGGGTCGAGCGAGACCGAGGAGATCGCGTTGGCCGTCGTGCCGACCGGGGTGCCGCCGCCGTCGCGGGCGGTGACCACCGAGACGCCGGTCGCGAAGTGGCCCATCACGTCGCGCATCAGGCGGCCGGGGTCGACCGGCCTCGGGGCGCCGCCGGCCTGGCCGCCGCGGCGCCGCTCGACCACATCGGTGACGGTGAGGAGCTCGAGCCCGTGCCGGGCGGCGAACAGCTCGAGGTCCTCGTCGCGCGCCATCCGACCGTCGTCCCGCATCACCTGGCAGAGGACGGCGCCGCCGGCCAGGCCCGCGCCGCCGACCAGATCGACCGCCGCCTCAATCCGCGCCGGGCGCTCGAGCACGCCGCCGGGACGGGCCCGCAGCGGGAAGACGTGGCCCGGCTGGACGAGGTCGTCGGGACTGCTCGCCGGATCGACCGCGACGGCGATCGTGCGGGCGCGATCGGCGGCCGAGATCCCGGTGGTGACGCCCTCGCGCGCCTCGATCGAGACCATCGAGGCGTCGCCGAGGGAGGACGCGGCGCCGCGCGGCGGGATCGCCTCCAGCCCGAGCTCCTCGCAGCGCTCCGCGGTGAGCGCCAGGCAGACCACGCCGCGGGCCTCGGTGACCATGAAGTTGATCGCCGCCGCGTCGGCGAACTCGGCCGCCAGCAGCAGGTCGCCCTCGCCGCCGCGCTCGCGATCGTCGCGGAGCAGCACCATCCGCCCCGCGGCCAACTCGTCGCGGGCGGCGGCGACGCGGTCCGGCGCGGGCGGTGCGCCGCGGACGAGGTCGAGCCGTACCATCAGGCCGCCTCCCACTCGGCGGGCGGGACGGCGGTCACGTTGGGGCGCAGTTCGGGCGGCGTCGGCAGATCGATCTCACCGCGTTCCCCCGCGGCGACGATCCGCCCGGCGACGACACCGGAGTGGTCGCGGATCTCGGTGATCCCGATCGCCTCCCACTCCACCCCCTTGCGCAGGGCGCCGATCGCGAAGATGCGTTCGGAGGGCGCCCCCTCGGCATCGAGGAGCGCGCCGTCGGGGGCGATGTCGAGCCCGAGCCCGAGCTCGTCGGGGCGCGCCCGGCCCGCGGCCAGCAGCCCGGCGATCACCGGCGGCGCGTCCCGGCGCAGATCGCAGCCGGCGCCGCTGCAGTTGATCACCCGGTCGACCTCGACCGTGTCGAGGTCGTAGGAGCCGGGGGTGCGGAGGAAGACGCGGACGCGGTCGCCCTGCGGCTCCAACGAGACGATCGCGTTGGCCTCGGTCACCACCCGGCCGCTCTCCCGCAGCGCCTCGAAGCGGTCCGCCACCTCCGGCGCCATGCGAAACCGATGCACGTCCCAGAGCCGTTGGAACTCGGCCAGGAAACGGCGCTTGTCCTCGACCCGCAGGCGCTTCCAGATCTGCGGGGTGACCGGGCGCATCGAGTCGATCACGTCGCGCCAGTCGTCCCCCTGCTGGGCGACGCGGCAGATCTGGCCGAAGATCGCGCCGACGATCGGCTCCAGCGAGCCGCTCTCGGTCGGGATATGGAAGCGGCGCAGGTTGGTCAGGTCGCGGCGGTGACGGCGCGGCACGAGGCCGTGGCGGGAGACGGCGCGGACCCGTGGCCCGCGCTCCGTACAGAGCGAGAGCGCGACGTCGACCATCGAGAGCCCGGTGCCGACGATCAGCACCGCGCGGTCGCGCCGGGCCCTGTCCAGGGCACCCTCGGCCCAGGGGTCGGCGACGTAGACGCCGGAGTCCCTCAGCTCCTGCGGCACGCGGATCGGGTCGCCGCCGGAGAGCGGCCCCAGCGCCAACACGACGCGGTCGGCCCGGAGGCGCTCGCCGTCGGCGAAGGTCAGCTCCAACGGGGTGGTGCCGCCGGCCCCTGCGGCGATCCCGACGACCTCGCCGCCGCGCCGCAGCAGGCGCGCGTCGACCGCCTCGCGTTCGGCCCGCGCCAACAGGTCGCGGATGTAGGTCGCGTAGAGGCCGCGCGGCATGAACGCTTCCTCGGCCACCGGTTCGCCGCGCTCGGCGAGCCACTCGTGGAAGTGCTCGGGGTGCCCGCTGAGCGCACCCATCCGCACCGCCGGCACGTTCAGCAGGTGGAGCGGGTCATCGGTGCCGTAGGCGACCCCGGCCCCGAAGCCGCCGTCGCGGTCGATCAGCTCGATCTCGAGCGCGCCCCGCTCCCGCGGCTCGCGCAGGAGGTGCACGGCGGCGATCGCCCCGGCCGCCCCGCCGCCGACGATCGCCACCCGCTCGACGACGCCCGTCGCCCCGCTCTCGACGCGGACGGCCACTCAGGCCACCGCCACCGGCGCCAGGCCGCGCTCAGCCTCCAGCGAGCGGACGATCGGCAGCACCTCGCGGCCGAAGTAGTCGACCTCCTCCTGGAAGTGGAGGAAGCCGCCGAGGATCAGCCCGACGCCCTGCTCGCGGTAGGCGACGATCTTCCGCGCGATCTGCTCGGGGGTGCCGATCAGGCCGGTGCGGAAGCCGTCGTTGTACTGGACCAGGTCCTTGAAATCGGAGTCCTGCCACATGCCCTTCTTGTCGCGGGTCGACTGGCCCGCCTGCCTGACCGCGTCGCCGAAGCCGTGGACCGCCTCGACGTCGGCCTTGTCGATGATCTCCTCGACGGTCTCCCGCGCCTCGGCCTCGGTCTCGCGGGCGACGATGAAGGCGTTGAGGCCGAAGCGGATGTCGGTGCCCGGCTCGCGCCCGGCGGCCCGCGCGTACCCGGAGACCTCCTCGATCTGCGCCGCGACCCCATCCGGCGTGTTGCCGTTCATGAAGTACCAGTCGCTGACCCGGCCGGCCATCTCGCGGGCGGCGGTCGAGTTGCCGCCCTGGAAGATCTCCGGGTGGCGCCCCGGCGCCCCCACCGGCTTCGGCTTCAGGTTGTAGCCGTGCAGGTTGTAGAAGTCGCCGGAGAACTCGGCCTCGTCCTCGGTCCAGCTCGCCTGCAGGACGCGGATGAACTCCTCCGAGCGGCGGTAGCGCTCGTCGTGCTCGAGCCACTGCTCGCCGAGCGCGGTGAACTCGCCCTTGAACCAGCCGCTGACCACGTTGACCGCGAAGCGGCCGCCGCTCATCACGTCCGCGGAGGCGCCGAACTTGGCCAGCACCGCCGGGTGCCAGAGGCCCGGGTGGACCGCCGCGATCACCTTCAGCTTCTCCGTCGCCAGCAGCAACGCGAGGCTGAAGCCGGTCGACTCGTGCTGGTATTCGGCGCCGTAGCTCGCCATGTAGCGGACCTGGCTGAGCGCGTACTCGAAGCCGCTGCGCTCGGCGATCCGCGCCAGCTCCTGGTTGTACTCGAGCCCCCAATCGGTGCGCTGCTCGATCTTCGAGACCACCAGCCCGCCGCTCACGTTGGGGACCCAGTAGGCGAACTTCACCGCGTCGTTGCCATGCGAATCTGCCATCTCCTCTTTCCTTTCGTTTCTCAGCCCGCGGCCGCGGCGGGCCGCACCTCGGCCGTGCGGGTCCCGGTCCGCAGCGTGCGATTGGCGACCGGGACGAGGACCAGCGCGGTCGCCGCGATCGTCGCCAGCACCGCCCAGGTCGGTACCTCCCCCCACTCGCCGAGCAGCAGCAGATAGCCGGGGATCGTGCAGGTGGTGAACGCGAGGATCACCGTAAGCACGCCGGTCACCGTGGTCAGCCGCTCATAGCCAAGCGCGAGGATCAGCCAGAAAAGCGCCCAGAGCACCGACCACTGCAACCAGAGCAGGCCGATCGTCGGTTCGTCGAACTTGACGATCTCGGTGACGCCGAAGGCGCAGGCCATGATCGCCACCCAGACCGAGTACCAGCCCAGCCCCGTCGGCTCCTGGCCGGCGAGGTTGGAGATCCCGACGTACAGGTAGGTGAACCCGAACAGGAAGATCCCCGAGGCGAGCAGGAGTTCGTCGGTCGTCGCCGCCGTGGCGATCAGGTAGAAGGGGATCGCCACCTGCAGGGCGCCGACGAACAGGTTGAAGGTGGCCGCGCCTTTGGCGTCGACCTTGCCGAGGAAGAGCAGTCCGTTGATGAACAGCACCGCCCCGACGAACATGAGTCCGACCGCTGACATGGCCGCCTCCTAGTTGTAGGAATCGACTGCGGGCAGCCGGTCGTTGAGCAGGAAGTCACCCGCGTGCGCGGACTTGAAGTCCAGCGGGTTGTGGAGCGAGAGCGTGCGGGCGTTCCGCCAGTGGCGGTCGAAGCCGTACTTCTCGAGCACGCTGCCCGCGCCGCAGACCTTGAACAGGGTCGAGCCGGCCTCCATCGCCGCCTCGGCCGCAGCGCGCCGTGCCTCGCCGGTGACCACCGAGGCCTCGCCGCGGGCGCGCCCGTCGGTCGGGTTCTCGGCGGCGATGTCGCAGAGCTCGGCGGCCCGCAGCGAGAGCAGCTCGGCGGCCTCGACCGCCGTTTTCATCTCGCCGACCCGGAGCAGCGTGTAGGGGTCCTCGCTCGCCTGCTTCGCGGGGCTCTCGTACCAGACGCGGGCATGGTCGCGGACGAACGCGACCGCGTCGTCGAGGGCGTTGCGGGCGATGCCGACGAAGACGCCGGTGTGGACCGCCTGGTAGTTCAGCGAGGTGACCGCGCCGCCACCGCCGCCGTCGGACTCGGGGCTGGCGAGGCAGAGCTCGTCGGGGATCCAGACCTCCTCGAACTCGGTCGTGCCGCTCGCCGTGGTGCGCTGGCCGAAGCCCGACCAGTCGTCGTGGATCGTCACGCCCTCGGCATCGGTCGGCGTGAAGAAGACCCGGACCTCGTCGCTTTCGGCCACCTGGCAGGGGCCGAAGGTGATGTCGCCGGCGAGGCTGCCGGTGCAGTAGAACTTCTTCCCGTTCAGCCGCCAGCCGTCGCCGTCGCGGCGCACCGTCGTGTTGAAGTGGTTGACGCTCGGCGTCCCCACCTCGGAGTAGGCGTTGGTGATCCAGAGCTCGCCGGAGGCGAAGCGAGGCAGCCATTTGGCCTGGACCTCGGGCGAGGCGAACTCCTGCAGCAGGCGGATGCCGCCGGTGTGCAGCTGGTACATCTGGCCGATGTTCGAATCGCCGGCCGAGATCAGGTTGACGACCTTCATCAGGTCGACGAAGTTGCCGCCGTAGCCGCCGAACTCGCGCGGCACCATCAGCCCAAGCAGGCCCGAGGCGCGGAACTCGGCGCACTGCTCATACGGGAACCGGCGCTCCCGATCGCGCTCTGCGGCACCGACCCGGAAGCGATCGCGAAGCTCCGCGGCGACGCGGATCGGATCATCAAGCTCGATGCCGGGGACTGGGGTAACGACCTCTTGGGTGCTCACCTGGGCATCCTTTCCCTAGTAAGTTGATCGACAAACACGTAAGCGTCGGCGCATGATGGGGTCCGGCCCGCGGGGATGTCAAATCGGAATTTCGGGGAGGCCGATAGCCTTTCCTTACTTAGTCGGTCAACTTTGATAGATATATCTGCCAAGGCCCCCAGTCGATGCGCATAGAACAACTCGAATACGCAACCGCGGTCGCCCGCTTCGGCTCCTTCAGGAGGGCTGCGGAGCACCTCCACATCTCCCAGCCGGCGCTGAGCGAGAACGTCCGTCGGCTCGAGCGGGAGCTCGGCGTCGAGATCCTCGACCGACGCCGGTCCGGCGCCATCGTCGGCGAGCATGGCCGCGATCTCCTCCCCCACATGCTGGCGGTGATCGAGGCGGTCGACACGCTGAAGCAGGCCGCCGACGCGAGCCGCCGGCTGAGCCGCACGGTGCGGCTGGGGACGGTGACCGCGGCGACGGTGCCGCTGCTCGCGCCGACCATCCACACCTTCCGCGACTCCCACCCGAGCACCCAGGTGGAGATCCTCAGCGCCCAGCAGACCGGCATCCACCGGGCGCTGCTCGAGGGGTCGATGGACCTCGGCCTCGTCAACTACCTGGAGGGCGACGACATGCCGCCCGAGTTCGAGTCGACCGAGCTGCTGCGCGGGCGGCCGGTGGTCTGCCTGCGGCCCGACGACGAGCTGGCGGGCGAGGCGACCGTGCGGACGGCCGACCTCTGGGAGCGGCCGCTGATCGCGATGCGGACCGGATACGTCATGCACCGCTACGTGACCCGGCTGCTCGACGGGCGCGAGCCGCCCTTCTCCTACTCCGCCGACGGCGCCGAGATGGGGAAGCTGATGGTCGCCGCCGGGCTCGGCATCGCGATCCTCCCCAGCTACAGCGTGATCGGCGATCCGCTCGAGCGCAGCGGCGAGATCTCCTACCGACCGCTCGCCGACGACGGCACCGACGTCCTCCTCGTCCTCCAGCGCCGGCGCTCGGCGCCCTCCCACAACGCGATCTCCGACCTCCACGACCTCTTCGTCACCGAAGCGCAACGCACAGCCGTCGCCGCCGCCTGAGCGCAGACGCCGAGGGGCCAAATATCGTCGGCGCATGGGCACGCTTGCGCTCGTCGACCTCTTCGCCGGCTGCGGGGGGATGACGCGCGGCTTCGAGGACTCCGGGGCGTTCCGCCCGGTCTTCGCGGTCGAGGCCGACCGCGACGCGGCGACCACCTACGCGGCGAACTTCGGCGACCACGTCGCCTGCGGACCGATCGAGGCCGTCGCCGTGTTCCCGCCGGCAGACGTGGTGATCGGCGGGCCGCCCTGCCAGGGCTTCTCGCCGCTGAACCGCGCCGCCGTCGGGTTCGAGCGCCGCGGGTTGTGGCGCGAGTACCTGCGGGCGCTGGCGGCGATCGAACCGCGCGCCTTCGTGATGGAGAACGTGCCCGAGCTGCTTCGCTCCGCCGAGTACGCCGAGTTCCGCCGCCGCGCCGAGGCGCTCGGCTTCCGGGTCGAGGGCAAGACCCTGAACGCCGCCGACTTCGGCGTCCCCCAGCGGCGCCGCCGCGCGATCGTCGTCGGCACCCGGGCGAGCGCCGCCATCCCCTGGCCCGCCCCGACCCACGCGGAGGGGTCTGTGTCCTTTGTAACCCACAGGGCTACAAAGGACAGCCACCCCCCGCTCGCGCCCTGGGTCACGTTTCGTGAAGCGGTGGAGGGATTGGCGCTCGCGCCGGATGGGCGGCGCTGGCACCGGCCGCGGCGGCCGCGGCCGGAGAGCGTGCGGCGCTACAAGGCCGTGCCGCGCGACGGCGGCGATCGCTTCGCGATGCAGCGGAACCTCGACCGCGCCGGGCTCGGCCATCTCGTCCCGCGCTGCTGGCGGGAGAAGCCGACCGGGACGACCGACGTCTTCGGCCGGCTCTGGTGGGACCGCCCGGCGCTGACCATCCGCACCGAGTTCTACAAGCCGGAGAAAGGCCGCTACCTCCACCCCTCCGCCCACCGGCCGATCACCGTCCGCGAGGCGGCGCGACTGATGAGCTTTCCCGACGACTTCGTCCTCCCCGAGGACCAATCGATGTCGAGCATCGCCCGCCAGGTCGGCAACGCCGTCCCGCCCCTCCTCGCCCGCCGCATAGCCGAAGCGCTGGCCGCCTCCCTGCGGAGCGAAGCTCGGCCAGCTGTTCCTTATGCGCCTATCAGGCGCATAAGGAACAGCTGCGCGGCTTAGGGGCCGTGGCGGGAGGCACGCACCGCCACTTCGACCCGATCGGCGGCGGCCTCGGGCTCCTCGTGCTCCCAGATCCGGACCACGGTCCAGCCCGCGGCGGCGAGCGCCGCGTCGACGGCGGCGTCGCGTTCGCGGTTGCGGGTCAGCTTCTGCTGCCAGAAGGCTTCGTTGGAGCGCGGCATCGTGCCGTGCTCGGGGCAGGAGTGCCAGAAGCAGCCGTCGACGTAGACGGCGACCTTGGCCGGGCCGAAGACGAGGTCGGCGCGGCTCGGCACGCCGGGCAGCGGGCGGCGATCGACGCGGTAACGGAAGCCGCGCCGGTGGAGCTCGGAGCGCAGCTCCAGCTCCGGCGCGGTGTCGCGGCGGCGGACCCGCGCCATCCGCTCGCTGACGCCCGGCGAGGAGGGCGTCATCGGCGGCCGGACGCGGGAGCGCTCAACCACCGGGGAAGTCGATCACCTGGTTGTTGAGCGGCAACTCGGCGTGGCGGACGCCCCGACCGACCGGGTCGACCTTCGCCGTCGCGCCCCCTTCGAGTGCTTCCAGGTTGGTCAGCGTCCCTTCCACCTTGAAGCTGCTGAACCGGTAGGGCACCCCGTTCGAGGCGAGCGGATGGGGGCTGTCCATCACATGGAAATGGAGATGCGGGGCGTTCGAGTTGCCGCTGTTGCCGAGCAGGCCGAGGGTCTGGCCAACCTTCACCTTCTGGCCGACCTTCACCCGCACCGAGCCCGGCTGCAGGTGGGCGTAGAAGGCGTAGCGGCCGTCGCCCATCGCGACGACGACGTGGTTGCCGCCTGCCTTTTCGGCGGTGATCGCGGGTGGGAACGAGCCCGCCGGCGTGTTCGGGATGTCGTCGAGCACGCCGACCACCTTGCCCGCGGTCGCCGAGTGCACTTCGTCGCCGAAGTACGGGTAGCTCGACAGCTGGTCGAGCGCGCCCCCGAAGAGCCTGCCGAGCGGGTCGATCTGGACGAAGTCGATCGCGAAGCGCTCGGCCACATGAGGGGCGCCGTCGACCGGCAGCACGGTGCCGCGGTGGGCGGTGAATTCCGAGCAGCAACCGTTGGCGACGACCCAGTCCGGGCCGCGCAACGGCGGCGCCACGACCACGGCTTCGCGGCGCGTCACCTTGACGGGCGCGAGTTCGTAGTCGGTGGCGACGGCGGCCTGCTTCGGCTTCATCGTCAGTGAGATCCGGTGGGTGAGCTTCGCCGGGACCTTCGCCTTGCGCGCCAGGCTGACGTCCATCAGGACGTAGGCCCCCTGTCCGGGTTTCAGCTCGATCGAGTGGGTGGGCTGGCCGTAGGGCTGCATCACCGCTTCCAGCGAGGCGCCGGAGAGCCTCTCGACGACCCGGCCCCCGGCGAGCGCCTCCAACCTGCGCACGGTGACCACCGATTCGGTGCGGTTGATCAGCTGCAGCTCGTAGGCGAGTTCACGCCGGTCGTTGCTCGCCAGCACCGGTTCCGGCGAGGCGATCGCGTTACCGACCACCGGAGTCAGGACTTCGCGCGGGGCCGCGACAGCCGCCGGCCCTCCCATCGCAAACACCGCCGAGACCAAGATCAGGGCGACGAGCGGAAGGCGACGGAGCATCGCCGCAAACCCTAGTCAAGTGCGCCCCCCGGCCGGCCGCCGAGGCGACCGGCGGGGGAGCTTGCGCGATCCGGCGTCTAGCGCGTGACCTGCACGGTGACCGTGTCGGTGACCGCGTGGCCGCCGACCTCCATCGTCACCTTGACCTTGTGGATGCCGAGCGAGGCGCGACGGCCGACCGGCAGCTTCAGGGTGATGCTGCGGCTGCCGCCCGCCTTGATCGTGGCGACGTCGACGGTGGTCGAGCCCTTGCCGCCGATCGTGTCGGCGCTCACGGTGGCGCCCTTCAGCGACCCCGCGGTGCGGTTCTTCAGCGCGAACTTCAGGCTCGCCTTGTGGCCGCGACGGGCATCGGCGTTTTCGTCGGAGGAGGTGAAGCTGACCACCCCGTTCTTGCCGTTCTTGCCGGCCGGGCCCTGGAGACCCGGAGCGCCCTGCGGGCCGGTAGCGCCGGTTGCGCCCGTCGCTCCGGTTGCACCGGTCTCGCCCTTTTCGCCGTCTTCACCCGGTTCTCCCTGGATGCCAGGGCTGCCGGGGTTGCCCTGCTGACCGGTGGGGCCCTGCGGACCCTGGGGCCCTTGGGGTCCTTGCGGACCGGTCGGACCCTGAGGCCCGGTCGGACCGGCGGGGCCGGTTTCGCCCTTCGGCCCTTCGGGGCCTTCGACCAGGCCGGTGCTGGTTCCCTTCAGTTCCACGTCTAGCGGGCTGTTCTCGGCGTCGGAGGTGATCACCAGCGAGGCTTCCGAGATGGCGTTTTCGCGACCCGGCGCAAAGCGCACCAGCACCTTGCAGGTGCCGAGCGGGGCGAGCGTTTCTTCCGTGCAGTGGTCGGCGCCGACGATGAAGTCGCCGGCCGATGCTTCGTTCGCCTCGACCACCCGGACCCGGGAGATCGTCGCCGCGACCGCCCCTTCGTTGGTCACCGTGATCCACTGGCCCGGGCCAATCGTGTCGGCCGCCTGGGTCGGGAACGTCACCGGGGCCGCGCTGAGGACAGCCACCGAGCCGATCGTCGCGCTGCCCGGCGAGCCGATTTCACCGACGCTGTCCTTGAAGGCGCCGTCGACCCCGACTTTGCTCACCGTCGAGATCGTCGGCGGCGGCTTGGTCGTGCCGCCGATCCCGGCGGCGTTGTCGAAGGAGACGCCGCTCGTCGCACCGGCGAATTCGACGCCGGTGACCTGAGTGCCGTCTTCCTCGAAGACGTTCACCTGGTCGCCGCCGGAGCTGAGGCCGACGCCGGAGCCGTGGTACATGCCGATCTGCAGTCCCGACGGCACGTTCGCGCCGAACCAGGCGGCCTTGAACTTTTCGACGGTTTCGGTCGCGGTGGTTTCGAGGAAGAGGGCCGTTTCCCCGGCGGCAAGCGTGGTGACGCCTTCGAGCGCGACCGAGTTGGCGAACGCGTCGGAGTTGTCGTCCATCCGCCAGCCGCCCAGGCTGACCGAGCTCGCGCCGGTGTTGGTCAGCTCGAACCAGTCGGCCCCGTAGGCGGTGCTGCTGCTGCCGGTCGGGTCGACCTCGGTGATCTTGATTTCCGCCTGCGGGGAGGTTTCGGTCGCGCCCGGCGAACCGACCTGGTCGTGAGCGTCGTAGGCGCCGTCTTCGCCTTCGACGCTGAGCTTCGTGATCGTCGCCGGGGTGCCGTAACTACCCAGGCCGGCGGCGTTGTCGAAGGTCTGCGCCGCGGTCAGCGGACTCCCGGTCCCGGTATTGGAGCCGAAGCTGACCCCGGTCAGGTGAGCCCCTTCGGAGTTGAAGATGTTCACGCCGTCTCCGCCGGTGCTGAGGCCGACGCCGGAGCCGTGGTACATGCCGACCTGGAGGCCCGCCGGGAGGCTCGCGCCGAACCAGGAGGTCTCGAATTCCGTGACCGTCGCAGTCGATTCGGTTTCGAGGAAGAGCACCGATTCTTCCGGCTGGATCGTGGTGATGCCTTCCAACGACACCGCGGTGGCGAAGGCGTCGGAGCTGTCGTCCATCTTCCAGCCTTCGATGTTGATCGCGCCTTCGGTCTCGTTGGTCAGCTCGAACCAGTCGGCCTTGTATTCAGGCCAGCTGCTGCCCCAGGGGGCGACCTCGGTGACCGCGACCGGGGTCGGCACGGGCGCGCTGCCGGGCGAGCCGATTTCGCTGCCGCCGTTGACGGCGAAGGCGCCGTTGACGCCGACGGTGCTCAGCGTGTTGACGACCGGATCGGGCCCGCTGCCGCTGCCGAGGCCGGTCGGGTTTTCGAAGGTCCCGAAGGGGCTGCTGCCGGGCGAGGTCCCAACTTGGATGCCGGCGACGTGGTCACCGTGGATGTCGTAGATGTTGACTTGGTCACCTTCGGTGCCGAGCCCAGGACCGCCGGGGAGGTGGCCGATCTGGACGCCGCTGGGGACGCCGCCAGGGAACCAGTCGGCGGCGAATTCGGTGGCCGCCGAGGCTTCGCCGTTGACGAAGATCGCCGACTTGCCGGGGGCGAGCGAGGGGACGCCTTCGAGCGGCACCGCCGCGGTCAGCGAGTCGTGGTTGTCGTCCATCTTGTAGTCGGACAGATCGACCGTCGCGGTGCCGGTGTTGGTGAGCTCGAACCAATCGGCCGCGAAGGGGCTGTTGCCGGAGCTCCACGGGGCGACCTCGGTGACGGCGAGGCGTTCGCCGATGCTGGCCGGCGCCGCCGCGGTCACGGTCAGCTTGTACGGGTCGCTGACGGCGGCGGGATGGCCGCCCACCGCCGGATCCGTCACTTCGACCGTCACTTCGTAGTGTTCCTTGGCGGCCGCGTTCAGCGTCGTGCCGGCCTTCAGGTAGAGGCCGTTGTGGTCGACTTCGAAGTCGACGGCATCGGGACCGCCTACCGTGAGGTTGTTTTCACCGAAGCCATCGGGGTCGGTGACGGTGACCGTGGCGACCTTGAGCCGCTTTTCCAGCGGCGTCGGCGATTCGACCAGCGTGTTGGTTTCGTCGCCGAGCGTCACCGCTTCCGGCGCGGTATCGGCCGTCGTCTGCGGTTCGTAGACCCACATCTGAGGATGAGCCTGGCTGCCCCCGCCGTCCTCGTCGACGACGTAGAGCATCCCGTTCTGGTCCATCGTCACGCCCTCGTTGGTCATGTCGGGGACCGAGATCGTGTCGCTCGGTTCGGCGAGCAGGGCGAGGCGGCTGTTGACGTGGCCGCTGCGGCTGATGTTCACGACTTCGCCCGATTCCTGGCTGATGATCAGCAGGTTTTCCTTTTCGGCTTCGGAGATGTCTTCGACGTTGGCCAAGGCGTAGACGTCGGAGAAGTCGAGGGTCTTCGCGTCGGCCGCGGCAAAGAGTTCGCCTTCCTCGCCTTCGTAGTTGGTCGCGGTCTCGGCGGCCCAGTCGATGTCGGTGGAGTAGATCCGCTCCGGTCCCGATTCTTTGATGGCGATCATGTGGTTCGCATTGAGCGGGTCGTTGGTGACGCCCTCGACGCCGATGTTGTCGTTGACCGCGCCGATGTTCACTTTCTTCACCTTGGCCGCGGTCAGTTCACCGCCCGCTTCGTATTTGAAACGGACGAGATTGGAGACTCGCTCTTCGGTGATCACGAATTCTTCGTTGCCGACATAGGCGACGCCCTCGGTATCGGCGAAGACACCGGGGGACAGGGTCATCGAGCTGAGCAGATGGCCCTCTTTGTCGACTTCGACGACCGAGGTGCCGCCGTCGCCGACGACATACAGGTGTTCGTTGACCGGGTCGTAGGTCACCGCCGAGGCCTCTTCGGCGAGCAGGCTGTGTTCGGGCGCCGAGGTGCCGGGGGGCAGCGGCAGCGGGTAGCGGGCGATCCGCTTGTACTGCGCCAGGTTGACTTCCGAGACTTCCGCCGCCGAGGCGGAGGAGACCGTCACCGCGAACAGCGCGACGATCGCCAGGAAGGCGATCGAGAGAGCGCGCAGCCGTCGGGGACGCGCGGCGCGGGTGGACGGGACGGTGGCGGACTCGGTCATCAAGGCTCCCTCTTCGGCATTGATCCGCGGGTGCGGACGGCGGCCGCCGGAACCTATTCATCGGTTTTGAATGAACTTGTGAACGGATTGAGTCCGTTATGTAAAGAACCTGTGATCGACCTACTAGTAGCCGGCCGGGTGGCGGACGGCGAAGCCTTCCGGGTAGGCGGCGCCGGTGTGCCAGCGCGGCCCGCTCCCGTGCTCGTCGCCGACCGTGTCCCAACGTAGCCCGGCGATCACCGCGTAGGTGTGTTCGGAGTTGGCGTAGACGGTCACCCAGCGGCCGCTGCCCGATTCGCCCCAGCTCTCGAGCGCGCCCGAGGTCTCCGGGCTCGCCAACATCTTGGCCGCGTGCAGGACGTAGCTGACCGAGCCCGAGCAGTCGTACCCCGCGGATACCCAGGAACCGTGGCCACCGCCCCAGACGTAGGGCTCATCGTCTATCTGGTTGGCGGCGGCGATCATCGCCTGCACCGCAGGTGGCGCGTCGGTGGGCGCGACCGCGTCGCCGTCGACGATCCGTGCCGTGCTCGGTGGCCGGTAGTCGAGCTCGATCGTCCCCGAGGTGGTGCCGCCGGTTTCGCCGGCGGCGATCCCGGTCGCCGAGGAGATCAGCTGCGGGGCGCTCGACCCGTTCATGCCGAGCACGGTCTGGACCAGTTCGCGCGCCGCCGTCCCCGACTCCTGCCCGAGAGCGACCTCCTGGCCGTCGACCGATTCGATCTCCAGGGTGAAGCCGGTTTCGTGATCGCAGGTTGCGGCGGAGACGCCGATTTCGTAGCCGCGCCCGGTGAGGTACTCCAGCGCGGCGAGGCTCTGGCGCGCCACTTCGCCCTCCCCCACCGCCTGACGCACGCAGCTCGGCAGGCCGAGGTCGCCGTCGGCGAGGACTTCGCGCTGCAGCGCTTCGTCCGACATCAGCAGCGACCGGGTCGCGCCCGCTTCGCCGCCCGCCGTCGTCGCGGCGTCGACCCCGTAGATCGCGCCGGCGCCGCCCTCGCGCCAGATCTTCAGCAGTTCGGTCGGGTCGATCTCGGTCGAGCCGTCGGGCTGGATCGAGATCCCGATCGTCGCTTCGCCGACGGTCCCGAGCTCGTCCCCCGCGGTCACCGTGTCGCCCTCCTGGACCTTGGTCGAGCCCAGGTCCGAGTAGACGATTCGATCGCCGTAGGCATCGGTGAGGATCACATAGCGGCTGCGCCCTTCTTCGTCGCCGACCTTGGCGACGGTGCCGTCGACGACCGCCTCGGCCTTGCCCTCGGTGATCGGCGAGGTCGAACCCTCGGCCAACTCGGCGAGCGCGGTGACCTCGTTGGCCGGAACCCGCTCATAGCGGCGGGCGAGGGCGAGCACCTCGCGGGCGTACCAGTCGGCGTGGTTGTAGGCGAGGACCGCGTCGTAGATGTCGGCTTCGCCACCGGAGGCGGCCAGGTAGCGGGCCGCCGAGCAGATCGCGTCCACCGGGTCGTCGGTGTCGGCCCTGCCGTCGCCGTCGGCGTCGATGCCCCATTCTTCCCAGCTCGAGGGCAGGAACTGCATCCACCCTTCGGCACCCGCGCCGGAGGTGCCGAGATCGGTGCCGAAGCCGGTCTCGACCTTGTTGATCGCGGCGAGCACCTCCCAGAAGATCCCGTAGCGGCTGCCGCAGGCCTGGTAGACGGGCAGCAGCGCGGTCGGGACTTCGAGCTCGTCGAGGGTCGAGGCGCCGTCGCCGAGGCTGAGCGAAGAGAGGGCGCCTTCGGTCTCCGTCTCGGCTTCCGATTCGACGCCCGCTTCGGTCATGGTCGCTTCGCTCGCCTTCGGTTCGGCTTCATCGCCCGCCGGCGACTTCGGTTCGGCTTCCGGCGCGACCAGCTCGGCCCCACGATGGACCTTGGGAGCACGCTCATGCCTATGGTGGTGACGGCGACGGCGGGCCGGCGAAGGCGCTTCGGTCGCGGCGGGTTCCTCCGCCGCGGGCCCTTCCGCCGCCGAGGGTTCTTCCACGGCCGGTTCTTCCGCAGTTGCCTCTTCGGCAACCGCTTCTTCGGCCGGCTGCGCGGCTTCGGCGGCGGGCGTCGGCGCTTCGGTCGCGACTTCCCCGGCCGCCTCGGCCTCGACGGGGGCTTCTTCGGTCGCCAGGGCCACCCCGGTCAGGGCGCCGAGCGCGACCAACATGAGCGCGACGCCGAGCGCGACCCGTCGCATCGGGCCACGCTCAGCCGTTCAGGCCGGATTCGGCGGGCTGGGTGCCGAGCGTCACCTTGAGGGAGCTCGTCTGCCCGTCGCGCTCGACTTCGAGCGTCACAGTTTCGCCCGGTTCGTGGGCGGAGACGTCGGCGGCCAGGGTTTCCGAGCTGTTTACCGCTTCGCCGTCCAGCGAGGTGATCACGTCGCCTTCCTTGACCCCGGCTTCGGCGGCGGGCGAGCCGGCGACGACCTCGGAGACCTGGGCGCCCTCGGTCGAGCCCGTCGCGGTGCCGGTGGCGACGCCGAGGTAGGCGTGTTCGACCGTTTCGCCCGCCTCCAGCTTCTGCAGCTCGGCGGAGACGAGGTCGGAGGGGACGGCGAAGCCGACGCCGGAGCTCTGGTCGGCGGAGCCGTCCGTCGCGATCTGGTCGACGACGCCGATCACCTTGCCTTCGGAGTCGAGCAGCGGGCCGCCCGAGTTGCCGGGATTGACCGCGGCGTCGGTCTGGATCGCGTGGGAGACGGTGAAGCCGTTGGGCGCTTCGATCGTGCGGTCGAGGCCGGAGACGATCCCGATCGAGAAGCTCCAGGCGTATTCGAAGGGCGCGCCGATCGCCGCCACCGAGGCGCCCACGTTCAGTTCGGAGGAGTCGCCGATTTCGAGCGGCTGCAGTTCGAGGCCGGAGGCGTCGAAGCGGATCACCGCGATGTCGGTGGCGTCGTCGATGCCGAGCACTTCGGCTTCGCGGCTGGTGCCGTCCTTGAGGATCACTTCGACCGAGGAGGCTTCGTCGACCACGTGGGCGGCGGTGACGACCGTGCCTTCTTCGTCGACGATGAAGCCGGAGCCGGTCGCCATCGACTCGCCGCTCGATTCCGATTCCTGGTCGAAGCCTTCGGGGGTCGCGCCGAACCCTTCCTGCCCGTAGGCGCCTTCGCCTTCGGGCATCGTGCCTTCCTGGCCGAAGCCTTCCGGCGCGCCCGATTCGGTTTCGCTCGAGCCCGAGATCGTCGACTTGATCTCGACGACGCCGTCCGAGGTCGAGGCGTAGAGCGCTTCGTCGGCGGTCTCGCCGCCGGAGGTGTCGGCGACCGTCTCGGTGCTCGCGGCAGTCTCGCGGACCGTCGTCACCTTGGTCGTCCCGCCGTCTCCGAGCGCCCCGGTCGCCAAGAGCACGCCGACGACGAGCAGGCCCCCGGCCAGCCAGGCGGCGACGATCGTCGCTGCCCTCCGGAGGCCCCCTCGCCGTCGGTTGTCGCGCTCCGCGTTCACTGTGCGGACGACGTTAGGCCCGCCTTTTAAGCGGGACCTTCGGCGCGGCTGAGCGTTCCCTGAGAGGGGCGACGCTCAGTCGAGCGCTTCGAGCACCATCGCGAGGCCCTGGCCGACGCCGATGCAGAGCGTGGCGAGGCCGTAGCGCCCGCCGCGCGCCCGCAACTCCTGGACGGCGCGACCGACGACGCGGGCGCCGGAGGCGCCGAGCGGGTGGCCGATCGCGATCGCCCCACCGCTCATGTTGACCTTGGCCGGGTCGAGCTCCGGCCACCCCTGGAGGCAGGCGAGGCTCTGCGAGGCGAACGCCTCGTTGAGCTCGACGGCGTCGATGTCCCCCCAGCCGATGCCCGCCTTGGCGAGCGCCTTGTTCGCCGCCTCGACGGGGGCGATGCCGAAGACGTCGGGGTCGACCCCGTGGACGCCGCGGGAGACGACCCGGGCGAGCGGCGGGGTGCCGATCGCCGCCGCGGCGGCCTCCGAGCCGAGCAGCAGCATCGAGGCACCGTCGGAGAGTGGCGAGGAGTTGCCGGCGGTGACCGTGCCGCCCTCCAGGAAGGCGGGCTTCAGCTTCGCCAGCTTCTCGAGCGAGGTGTCGGCGCGGATCCCCTCGTCGCGCTCCAGCTCGGTGCCGGGGATCGGCACCACCTCGGGGAAGCGGCCCTCCTCCCAGGCAGCCGCCGCCAGGCTGTGGCTGCGCAGCGCGAACTCGTCCTGGGCCTCGCGTGGGATCGCGTGTATCCGGGCCAGCTTCTCGGCCGATTCGCCGAGGCTGATCGTCCACTCCTCCGGCATCCGCGGGTTGACCATCCGCCAGCCGAGCGTGGTCGAGAACATCTCCGCGTGGGCGGCCGGGAAGGCGCGCTCGGGCTTCGGCACCACCCAGGGGGCGCGGCTCATCGACTCCACCCCGCCCGCGACCATCACCTCGGCGTCGCCCACCTCGATCGCCCGCGCCGCCTGGATCGCGGCCTCCAGCGAGGAGCCGCAGAGGCGGTTGACGGTGACGCCGGGGACGGAGGTCGGCAGCCCGGCGAGGAGGACGGCCATGCGGCCGACGTCGCGGTTGTCCTCGCCGGCGGCGTTGGCGTCGCCGAGGATCACGTCGTCGATCGCCGCCAGGTCGAGGTCGGGGGCGCGGTCGAGGAGCGCCCGCAGCGTGCCGGCGGCAAGGTCGTCGGGGCGGACGCCGGCAAGGGCGCCGCCGTGGCGGCCGAAGGGCGAGCGGACGGCTCCGTATATGTAGGCGGCCCCCATCGCGGAGAGGCTAACGGCGACGCCCGGCCCGGTGGGCCCGGGCTGGATTCCACGAGGCGGCCGTCCGAGGTGCGTCCCGGGCGCCTCGCGGCGACCCCGGCAGGGTGTGGCCGCCACGAGACGCCCGGGACGTGAGGGGTCACGAGGGTTCCGGGGGACGTCACACTTCTGACCCTCCGAGGGCCGGGATCGAGGTCCTGGGACGCGCTGCATGAGTTGACCTCGCCATGGCAGGGTCAAACCATGGTCACGTCTTTCAGACGCCTGAAGGACACGGGCGTAAGAGCGAACTTCCCGACATCTTCCAGACGCCCGTCGTCCTCCCACCCCCCGCAACCCCGGCCGTCCCGGCCACGGCCACACCCTGCCGGGGTCGTGGCCGGGACGGCCGCGTCCCTTCCCCTCCGGGCGCCGGCCCAGTCCGCCCCCGGAGGCCCCGAACCGACCGTCAGGTGACGATCAGGACGATGGCGACGATCACGCCGACCCCGACCACGGTCCAGCGCAGCGCCCCTTCGGGGATGCGGCGGCCGTAGCGGGCGCCGACCTGGGCGCCGCTGATCGAGCCGACCGCGACCAGCGCCGCCGCGTCCCAGGCGACGTGGGCGACGATCACGAAGAGGATCGCGGCGACGCCGTTGGCGATGCCGACCATCACGTTCTTCAGCCCGTTCAGCCGCTGCAGGTCGTCGGGGATCAGGAAGCGCAGGGCGGCGAGCAGGATCACGCCCTGGGCGGCGCCGAAGTAGCCGCCGTAGACACCGACCGCGAGACCGGTGGCGACCAGGGCGATCTTGCGATGGTGGCTGAGCGAGCCGTGGCTCAGCTTCGGTTTCGGCCGCGCGATCATCAGCGCGCAGGCAAGGAGGATCAGCACCGGGACCACCGCTTCGAAGACGCCTTCGGGCAGGGTCAGCAGCAGCACCCCGCCGGTGATCGCGCCGAGCGCCGTCCCGACCCCGCCGAGCAGGGCGCGCCCGCGCTGTCCGGCCAGCTCACGCCGGTATCCCCAGGAGGCGCTGACGTTGCCGAGGGAGATCCCGACCGAGTTCGACACATTGGCCGTCACCGGCGCGAAGCCGACCGCCAGCAGCACCGGGAAGGTGATCAGCGAGCCGGAGCCGACGACCGCGTTGATGCCGCCGGCGGCAAAGCCCGCGGCGAGGACGGCAAGTGCCTGGAGCAGGTTCATCGGCCCGCTATGCCCGAATGAGGGCGGCTGCCCAGTCGCCGACTTCGGCGACCAAGGCCACAACGGAATCGCGATCGAGCGGCTCGATGTCAAGCAACTCGTCGTAACGCATCGGGACGGCGTAGATCGACAAATCGTCCAGCCATTCGACCCCCGGCGGCGGGTCGATCCCGTGCGTCGCCAGGATTTCGAGCAGCAAGCCGAGATCGTGACTCCGTTCCTCAGGAAGGTCGTTGGCCGCCATCACGGCCTTCAGCCACTTCTCGATCGCCTGCTGGGCGTGGAACCCGATCGCCTCGTCATCGATCTCAGGATCGGAGGCGAGACGACGCATCGCCTTGGCGTCCCCCTGCGCCTTGCGAGCGAGGATGCGCGCCCGGTCCCGGCCCTCAGGCCTCGACAAGGACGCGCCCCTCGGCGAGGGCCTCGTTCAGCAACGAGCCCTCGAAGTGTCCCCAGTCTTCAGCGTGCCTGGCGCTTACCACCAGGAGATCCAACCCGACACCGAGACCGCGCAGCTCCCGGCGCAACCGCGCCGACTCGGCACGAGGGGTATCGACATCACCGGGCTCGATCACAAGCAGGTCCAGATCGGAGTTGCGCCGGGGATTGCCCCGCGCCCGCGAGCCGAACAGGACCACCTTCGCACCGGGAGCGGCGACGGCAAGCCTGCGGGTCACCTCGGCGATCAGATCGTCGTTCAAATCGGGAAAAGTTTTCCGATGGGGATTCATCAAACGCTTTGGCTCAGAAGGGTAGATCACAGGCCGAGTTCCAATTCCCCTGCGCGCAGTGAGGCAGGCGTGGTGCGGAGCAGGTCGTCCACCTGTGCCAAGAGGCCGACTTCGATCAGCCCCACGATGGCAGCCTCGACTTCGGCGACCCGGCCCGGGTTGCGCGCGACGGCGGTCATCTCGGCAAGGAGCTCGGCGCGGGAGAGGGGCTGCGGGTGCCGTTCGATCACGAGGCCCAGGACCGCCGATTCGACAGCCCTCTGCAACGGCTTCGACCTCTCCTCACTCACCCCACCGTCCATGACGCCACCAATCGCGACCGATTCGAGGCTCGCCCCACTGCCACCACCATGCGCTTTCGATTTACGCTCGGTCCGAGCGCCGATCTTCGGACCTCTCGGAACCAGTCATAGACTTTAGGCTATGGCGTCGGAGGCCTGGGCGCGCAATGCTCAGGTCGCTTGGAGGCACCGGTCCCTGACATACGGCAGCTTGGCCGGGCGATTGCGGAGATCCGCGAGGAAGATGGAGTCCCGGGTGAAACGCTGGCGCGGGAGGCGAACGTGGATCCGGCCCACCTGAACCGGGCCGAAAACCACGGGAGAAACCTCACCTGGGAAACGCTGGGCGCGCTGGCCGAGAACCTCGGCGTCCCGATCTCACGGTTTGTCCTGCGGGCCGAGGAGATCGCCCGCGGTGATGCGCAGGGAACCCGCGAGCGTGGTGAGTAGAAGCGGCGGCGCAGGCCTGCCGAGTCCCCAACAGCTCGGAAGGGTGGTTCGACGCCTGCGCGTCGAGCGCGAAACGACGATCGAGATGCTCGCCAAGTCGTCCGACCTGCACTGGACCTACCTGTCGGGGATCGAGCGCGGGCTTCGCAACCCGACCTTGAACGTGCTGTCCGCTGTCGCGGAAGCGCTCGGCATCAAGACGTCGAGGCTGCTCCGTCTGGCCGAAGAAGAAACACCCTAGACCTCCCTGGATGTTCAGGCCTGCTCGGCGACCCGGCCGACCCCGAACCGCTCGGCCAACGGGATCGCCGGGATCGAGACGATCGCCATCGCAAGGAAGGCCGCTGTCGGGTGGTGGACGAGGGCCTGGACTACCAGGGCGACGACCAGGCCGCCGAGGTTGCCCGCCAGCCAGACGATCGCGCCGGCGGTGCCGGCGAGGGCGGGGCCGGAGAGGCGCTCGGCCGCGGTGAGGATGATCGGCAGGGCGGGCAGGAGGACGAAGCCCATCGCGGCGAGGACGACGGCGCGGGCGGCGACCGGGGTGAGCAGGGCGAGCAGGGTCGGGCCGAGGATCGCGGCGGTCAGCGCGGCGCGCATGAAGGTGCGCTCGGCGCGGCGGCGGTCGACCAGCGGCGGCAGGATCGCGCAGCCGACCATGCCGGCGACGAGCATGCCGACGAGGAGGGCGCCCGCGCCCTGTTCGGAGACGCCCGCCGGTTCGAGCAGCGTCTGCAACCAGGTGGTGACGGCGACGAAGACGCCGAAGCCGACGAAGACGAGGCCGGCCATGACACGCATCGGGGGCAGCGACCAGAGGCGGCGGACGGCGCGGCCCTCGACCGCGGCGCTCTCGGCCTCGCCCTCGTTCGGCGCCGGCGCCCGCAGCTCCCAGGCGAGCGCCGCGGCGGCGGCGAGAGCGAGCGCCGCCTCGACCGCCAGCAGCCGCACGATGTGGCCGTGCCCGCCGACGGTCGGGCCGAGCACCAGCGCCAGCAGCATCCCGGCGAAGCCGGCCCCGGCACCGACCGCGATCCCGGCCGGGCGGTCCTCCTCCGGCAGATAGTCGGCGGCGAGCTTGCCGACCGCGTTCAGGACCAGCGGCTGGGCGACGGCGACGGCGACCTGGCCGGCCATCGCCCAGGCGAAGGTCTGGCCGCCGAGGCGCAGCAACCCACCGACCGCGACCAGTGCCCCGCCGCTCGCCAGCGCCGGGCGGAAGCCCGCGTCGAGCAGCCGCCCCGCGGGCAGCGCCAGCACCACATACAGGAGCGGGAAGATCTCGGCGAGCCAGCCGATCGCGCCGGTCGATACGCCGTAGTGGTGCGCCGCCGAGGTGTCGATCGGCGCGTAGGTGAGCCAGAGGATCTGGGTCGCGGCGGCGACCAGCGAGTAGGCGATGACGACACGCCGGCCGCGTCCGGGTGAACCCATGTCGGGCACCCTACGCATACGCTCTGCACGTGACCGAGCTGCCGGAGCACGTCGCGCGCAACCGCACCTACTGGGACGGGCTGGCGGCCGACTACGTCGCCGACGGGCGGCGGAAGTGGGCGGGCGAGGAGCCGGTCTGGGGCGTCTTCGAGGTGCCGGAGTCGGAAGTCGGCATGCTGCCGGCGGAGCTCGCGGGTCGCGACGCGATCGAGCTCGGCTGCGGCACCGGCTACGTCTCCGCCTGGCTGGCGCGCCGCGGCGCCCGCCCGGTCGGCATCGACAACAGCGAGGCACAGCTGGCGACCGCGCGCGCCCTGCAGACCGAGCACGACCTCGACTTCCCGCTGCTCCACGGCAACGCCGAGGAGGTCCCCTATCCCGACGCGTCCTTCGACATCGCGATCTCCGAGTACGGGGCGAGCATCTGGTGCGATCCCTTCCGCTGGATCCCGGAGGCGGCGCGCCTCCTGCGCCCCGGCGGCGAGCTGGTCTTCCTCGTCAACTCCGTCTTATCGATCCTCTGCGGTCCCGACGACGAGAACGAGCCCCTCGGCGACGTGCTGCTGCGCCCGCTCTTCGGCCTGCATCGGGTCGAATGGCCAGGCGACTCCTCGGTCGAATTTCATCTGCCGCCGGGCCGGATGATCGCCCTGCTCGACGGGTGCGGCCTCACGGTCGAGCAGCTGATCGAAGTCCGCCCGCCGGTCGGCGCAACTTCCGACCGTCCCTGGGCTGACGCCGACTGGGCGCGCCGCTATCCCTGCGAGGAAGTCTGGCGCGCCCGCAAGCGAGGCTAGGCCCGCCGCCTCAGGGGGCGGCGCGGATCAGCTTCTTGTTGACGAACTCGTCGGCGCCGAAGCTGCCGAGCTCGCGGCCGAAGCCGGAGCGCTTGAAGCCGCCGAAGGGCAGCTCGGGGCTGTCGGCGCCGACCAGGTTGACGTAGACCATCCCCGCTTCGATCTGGTCGGCGACCCGTTCGGCCTGCTCCTTGTCGGTCGTCATCAGATAGGAGCCGAGCCCGTAGGAAGTGTCGTTGGCGAGCGCCACCGCCTCCTCCTCGGAGCCGACCTTGTAGACCTGTGCGACCGGGCCGAAGAACTCTTCCTGGGAGGCCTCGTCGCCCGGCTTGATCCCGGTGAGGATCGTCGGTTCGAAGAAGTTGCCGTCGCGTTTGCCGCCGATGACGATCTCGGCGCCGTTCTCGATCGCGCGGTTTACCTGGTCCTCGAGCCGGTCGGCCGCGGTGGTCGAGGAGAGCGGGCCGACCGCGGTGTCCTCGGCGGTCGGGTCGCCCGGCTTCGCCCCCTCCATCTGCTCCTTGAGCCCGGCCAGGAAACCGTCGTAGAGGTCGTCGACGACGATGAACCGCTTCGCCGCGTTGCAGGACTGGCCGGTGTTGTCGAGGCGCGCTTCGGCGGCCTGCTCGGCGACCGCGCCGATGTCCTCGGCGCCGAGCACGATGAACGGGTCCGACCCGCCCAGCTCGAGCACCACCTTCTTCAGGTTGCGGCCGGCGATCTCGGCGACCGCGGCGCCCGCCCGCTCGGACCCGGTGACCGAGACGCCGTGCACGCGCGGGTCGCCGATCACCCACTCGATCTGGTCGTTGGTCGCATAGATGTTCTGGTAGGTGCCCGCCGGGAAGCCGGCGTCGTCGTACATCTGCTGGATCGCCTCGGCCGATTCCGGGCACTGCGGCGCGTGCTTCAGCAGGATCGGGTTGCCGACGATCAGATTCGGCCCGGCGAAGCGCGCCACCTGGTAGTAGGGGAAGTTCCACGGCATGATCCCGAGCAGCGTGCCGAAGGGGCTGCGGCGCACGATCGCGGTGCCCTCGCCCTCGAAGTGCCTGATCGGCTCGTCAGCCATGAATTCCTCGGCGTTGTCCGCGTAGAAACCGTAGATTTCGGCGCAGAAGTCGACCTCCATCAGGGCCTGCTCGACCGGCTTGCCCATCTCGCGGACGATGATCGCGGCGAGCTCCTCGCGCCGCTCGGAATGGAGGTCGCCGACCTTCTTGATCAGCGCCGCGCGGGCGGCGACTGTGGTCGCGGGGGTCCAGGTCTTGTAGGCGTCGTCGGCGCTTCCGATCGCGGCGCGCAGCGCGTCGTCGCTGATCGTCGGATACTCCTTGACCGTCTCTCCGGTGGCGGGATTGACCACTGCGTAATCGCTCATCTGACTTCCTCGCGGCTGAAGTTTTCTCGGTCTCTAGAACCTATCCGGTCGGCCCTATGCGCCCTCGCCGGTCTGTACAGGGCGGGCGGGGTCGCGACTCCACTGCGACCAAGAGCCGGGGAAGAGGCGGCCGCGGCCGAGCCCGGCTGCCTCCATCGCCAACAGGTTGTGGCAGGCGGTGACGCCGGAGCCACAGTAGGCGACGACCTCGCTCGCGTCGTCGATGTCGAAGCGGGCGCGCAGCTCGGCGGGGGGCAGCAGGCGCCCGGCGGCGTCGACGTTCTCGCGGCAGGGGACGGAGCGGGCGCCGGGAATGTGGCCGGCGCGCGGGTCGAGCTCGTCGGGAGCGCCGGCGAAGCGGTCCCGCGGCCGGGCGTCGATCGCGACGGCGGCACCAGAGGACGCGGCCTCCGCCGCCTCGTCGATCGTCGCCAGGAGCTCCGCGGGCCACGGGCGCACACTGAACCCGCCGCGACCGAAGTCAGACGATCCGGGGCCAGATTCGAGCGCACCCGACCAGGCGGCGAGGCCGCCGTCGAGCAGCGCCGCCTCGTGGTCGGTCGCCCGCAGCATCCAGACCAGCCGCGCCGCAATCACCCCGCCCGCGTCGTCGTAGGCGACGACCGTGTCGCCGTCCCCGATCCCGAGCCCCTCCATCGCCGCGGCGAAGGCCTCCGGCTCCGGCAGCGGGTGGCGCCCCGCGGCGGCCGGGTCGTCGTGCCCGGTGAGCGCCGTCTCGAGGTCGACGAAGATCGCGCCGGGCAGATGCCCCGCCTCATAGGCGGCGCGCCCCGAGCTGCCGTCGACGTACCAACGGCAGTCGGCGAGGACGATCTTGTCGCGGTGCTCCTGGACCCAGCCGACCTCGACGAACGGCTCGATCACCGGAGCACCGCGACCTGACCCTCTAGCTGTACTTCGCCGGTTCGAAGCGGCAGTAGTGGAAGCCGAACGGCAGCACCGCCGAGTTCGCCTTGTTGGCGTTCTGGGTGAGCTGGACGACGACATGCTCGGCGGCCGCCTTCTGGCCAGCCTTCAGCTTCTTCCCCGCCGTCGCGAACAGTTCGGCCTCGGTCTTGATCAGGCCGAACCACTTGGTGAGGCGCGCTTCGTCGGCGACCGGGCGTGGCACGCCTTCCAGTTCACGCAGGGTGCGCTTCAGTTCCGTCGAGGCCTTGGTGAACTTGGCCCCCGCGGTCTTCAACTTCCCCGCCTGCACTTCCTTGTGGACGTTGCTGAGGAGCCTTTCGTTCGCCTTCGCGTTGCTCTGACAGATCGGTTCGACCGCTTCTTTGTATTCGGTGCGGCTCACTTCGGCGGCGAAGGCCGTCGCGCCGACGACCAGCGCCAGGCTCAAGACCCCCACGGCGATCGCGACCGCCTTGACGAACCCGTTCCCCTCCATCATCCCTCCCTTTCAGCCGAGCGGCTCCGCCAACTCGACGATGATCCCTGCCGGACCTCGAACGTAACAGAGCTTGTAAATCTCCCCATAAGTCTCCACCTTGCCGACCAATTCCGCTCCCCGGCCGCGGAGCCGGGCGACCACGTCCTCGACGTCGTCGACCGCGAAGCAGATGTGACGGAGGCCGGTTGTGTTCGCCGGCGCCGCCGGGTCCTCCTCGACGGCGGGCGGCGCTTGGAACTTGACCAGCTCCAGCCGCCGCACCCCGTCCGGCGTCCGCAGCATCGCGATGTCGGTCCTCACCCCCTCGAGCCCGACGATCCGGTCGACCAACTCGCCCTCGACCGAGCCCTCGCCCTCCACCTCGAGCCCGAGCTCGACGAAGAACCCGATCGCCGCCGCGAGGTCCTCGACCACGATGCCGACATGGTCCATCCGCTGGATCGCCATGCCCCGATGCTATGGCGGGCGGCGGCTCAGATCGAGAGGCCGCCGTCGATCGGCAGGGTGGCCCCGGTCACCGCGGCACCGCCGGGGCCGCAGAGCCAGGCGATCAGGGCGGCGACCTCGGCAGGCTCGATCAGGCGCTCGATCGGCTGCTGGGAGGCGAAGTCGGCGGCGGCCTCGAGCGCGTAGAGGCGGGCGCTCTCGGCGAGGATCGGGGTGTCGGTCGAGCCGGGCGCGACCGCGGTGGCGGTGATGCCGGTGCCGTGGAGGTCGGCGGCGAGGGCGCGGACGAAGCCGGAGACGCCGGCCTTGGCGGCGCAGTAGGCGGCGAGGCCGGGGAGGCCGCGGGTGCCGGCGGTCGAGGCGGTGGCGACGAAGCGGCCGGCGCGCGGCTCGGGACGGCGCAGGAGCGCCGGGATGCCGACCCGGGCGGCGAGCATCACACCGCGCAGGCAGACCTCGACCACCGCGTCCTCCGCGGCCGGCGAGAGATCCCAGGCGGGGACACCGCCGGCGATCACGCCGGCGTTGGCGACGATCGCCTCGGGCTCGCCCCACCCTTCGGCGGACGCGATCACCGCGGCCATCGCGTCCGCATCGGTGGTGTCGGCGAGGGCGATTCGCACCCGCTCCTCGGCGGCCGCCTCGTTGGCGGTCGCGGCGACGGCCTCGAGGTCGGTGGCGCTCGCCAGGCTGTAGGGGAGGCGCGGATCGTCGGCACCGCGGTCGACGGCGAGGACGCGCCAGCCGTCGCCGGCCAGCTTCGCCACGGTCGCGGCGCCGATGCCGCGGCCGGCGCCGGTCACGATCGCAACCCGGCTCATCGCGAGGCCTCCACCGGCCAGGCGGCGAGCATCTCGGAGAGCTCGTCCACCGCGGCGGCGAGCAGCTCGCGGCCCTCCGCGGCTGACGCGCCCGCCGGGTCACCGAGCACCCCGTTCGGCGCAATCGCCCGCACGCCTTCGGCCCGGAGCGGGTCGAGCAACTCCGCGAGCGGCGCCACATTCCCCGCCTCGGCGAGCTCCGCCCGCACCGCGGTCGTCCTTTGGCCCGTCTCCCGGACCGCGGTCGTCTTTTGGCCCTCGCAACGGGCCAAGGGTCGACCGCGCGGCGGGGGGCGGAGCTCGTCGAGGGCGAGCATCAGGGAGGTCTCGGTGCGGCCGGCGTGGGCGTCGCCACCCCAGTGCGGGGACCAGGCCCGTGCGTCGCGGCCCTCCTCGCGCAGGAGGGCGACCGCGGCGGCGAGCGGGGCGGCGTTGCCGCCGTGGGCGTTGACGAAGACGATCCGGTCGAAGGTCTCCGTCGCCGAGCGACCGAGCTCGACCAAGACGCGCTCGGTGGCCTCCGCCCCGATCGAGAGCGTCCCCGGGAAATCCTGGTGCTCGCCGCTCGCGCCGTAGGGCAGGACCGGCGCGACGGCCGCGCCCGGGCTGCCCGCCGCGGCGCGCTCGACCAGGGCGACGGCGAGCGCCGAGTCGGTGCCGAGCGGCAGGTGCGGCCCGTGCTGCTCGGTGGCGCCGAGCGGGATCAGCAGGATCGTGCGCCCCACCCCCTTCGACTCCTCGACCTCGGGCCAGGTCGCGCCCTCCAGCCGCGCCGCGCTCATCGCCGCGTGAAGCCGGGTGGCACCAGGACGTCCTCGGGGACGAGGTCGTCGATCGACTCGCGGCCGAGCCCGTGGAGGGTCTCGTCGATCCCGGCCCGCAGGATCTCGAGGACGTTGGCGACGCCCGCCTCGCCGTTCGCCGCCAGCCCCCACAGGTAGGCGCGGCCGATCATCGCCGCGCGGGCGCCCAAGGCCAGCGCTTTGACGACGTCGGAGCCGCGGCGTATGCCGCCGTCGATCAGCACCTCGATCTCGCCGCCGACCGCCTCGACCACGCCGGGCAGGTTGCGGATCGTCGCCGGCGTGCCGTCGAGGTTGTTGCCGCCGTGGTTGGAGACGGAGATCGCGTCGCAGCCGATCGCGACCGCGCGCCGCGCGTCGTCGGGGTGGGTCACGCCCTTCAGCATGAACGGGCCGCCCCACGTCTCCCGCAGCCAGGCGAGGTCGTCCCACGACGGCGGCTGGGTCATCATCCACTCCCCGTAGGCGCCGAAGAAGGTGGGTGACTCCCCGCCCTCCGGCCGGAGGTTCGGCGTCGCCAGATCCGGCAGCTCGCCGCTCTTCAGGTAGGACGCGAGCCAGCGCGGTCGCAGCAGCGCCTGCGGCGCCAACGCCGCCATCGCCTTGAAGTCGAGCTTTTCCGGGATCGCCGGACTGCCCCAGTCGCGACGGTGGGCGAAGGTCCAGTCGACGGTCACGATCAGCCCCGCCGCGCCGGCCGCCCGGGCCCGCTCCAGCACCGCTTCGATCCGCTCGCGCGAGCCCAGCCAGTAGGCCTGGAAGAACGTCTTCGGGTTCGCCTCGACCACATGCTCGAGCTCCTTCGAGGCGAACGAGCTGAGCCCCATCGCGGTCCCGGCGCCGGCTGCGGCGCGGGCCACCGCGAGCTCGCCGTGCGGATGCACCGCCTGCACCCCGGTCGGCGAGATCAGCACCGGCAGCGCCACCTCCTGCCCCATCACGGTCGTCGCCAGCTCCCGCGGGCCCGCCTGGCCGGTGGCGATCCTCGGCACGAAGCCGAGCTCGCCGAAGGCGGCGACGTTGTCCGCCAGCGTCGCCCCCGACTCGGCCCCGGCGCGGAGCGCCGCGAACACCGAGGACGGCAGCCGCTTGCGGGCGCGGCGTCGCGCCTCCTCGACCGACTCGAACCACTCGGCGCTGCTGGCCATCTCAGACCTCGGCGGCGGCGCTCGTCGCCCAGAAGTCGGCGAGCGGGTCCTCGTCGCAGGCGCGCGACGGCGGCCGCTTCCGCGAGTGGTCGACCGCGGGCGCCGGGATCAGGATCTCCGCCCCGCGCGCCGCCAGCAGCCCCTCGCCATGGCCGAGGGCGCACTCGGGATCGGGGCCGTCGAGCGGCAGCCCGGTGAAGAACTTTGCCGCCATGCAGCCCCCGCGGCAGGCGTCGTAGTGGCCGCACGATTCGCAGGCGCCGCCGGACTGCGGCCGGCGCAGCTCGGTGAACAGCTCCGAGCTCCGCCACACCCCTTCGAACCCGCGCGGCTCGCGCACGTTGCCCGCGAGGAACTCGTCGTGGATCGCGAACGGGCAGGCGTAGACGTCGCCGACCGGGTCGATCAGGCAGACCACCCGCCCCGCCCCGCACAGGTTCAGGCCAGGGAGCGGCTCCCCGTAGGCGGAAAGGTGGAAAAAGGAGTCCCCGGTCAGCACCTCCTCGCCGTGCTCCAGCAGCCACATATATAGAGAGCGCTGCTGGTCGGCGGTCGGGTGGAGCTCGTCCCAGACGTCGGCGCCGCGCCCCGACGGGCGCAGGCGGGTGATCCGCAGCTGCGCGCCGTAGCGGTCGGCGATCGCCTTGAAGTCGTCGAGCTGGCCGGCGTTGTGGCGAGTGACGACGACCGAGATCTTCGGCTTCTCGAAGCCCGCCGCGGCGAGGCGCTCGAGCGCGCCGAGCGCGGTGTCGAACGAGCCCGGCCCGCGCACCGCGTCGTTGACCGCCGCGGTGGCGCCGTCGATCGAGACCTGGACGTCGACGTAGTCGGAGGCGGCGAGCCGCGCCGCGGCGGCGGCGTCGATGCGGCTGCCGTTGGTCGAGAACTTGACCCCGACGTGGTGCGCGGCGGCGTGGTCGAGCAGCTCCCAGAAGTCCTTGCGCACGGTCGGCTCGCCGCCGCCGATGTTGACGTAGAAGACCTGCATGCGCTCGAGCTCCTCGATCACGCCCTTCGCCTCGGCGGTGGTCAGCTCGCGCGGGTCGCGCCGGCCGCTCGAGGAGAGGCAGTGGACACAGGCGAGGTTGCAGGCGTAGGTCAGCTCCCAGGTGATGCAGATCGGCGCGTCGAGGCCGAGCTCGAACTCCTCGACCAGCCTCATGCCGCGACCTCCTGTGGAGACTTTCCGTCTCCATGCGACGGGAAGGCTCCACGCTCGGCGGGGACGATCATCCCCGACTCGGCCAGCGTCGCCAGCGCCCGCCGGTATCCCGGCAGCTGGTCCTCCTCGACCCCGGCGACGCGACAGGCGGAGACCGGGTCGGGCGCCGCCTCCAGGCCCTGGACCACGTCCAGCAACCGCCGGCTCTTCAGGAACGAGAGCCGGCGGTTGCCGAAGTGGTAGGCGAGGGCACCGAACCGCTCCGGCCGCAGGGCGACCTGGGGGTGGAGCCGCCAGCGGCCGCTGAGCTCGATCTCGGCGCTCATCTCTTCTCGCCTGGGACGGCGCCTAGTAGACGCCGCACATACCGTCGATCGAGACGTCCTCGACCAACAGATCGGCCTCGACCAGCTCCTCGGCGGTCGCTTCGACGACCTCCGGAGCGGGAGTGGGATCGGGCTTCGGCTGCGACATGAGAACCTCCCTGGTTCTTGATTCGACGGCGACGCGCCTGAGATTATCGCACCGAGTGTCAAAATGTCCACCACCACTCCCACAGGCCCCGGACGACCGCCCAGCACCACGCGCGAGGAGATCGAAGCGGTGGCGCTCGAGCTCTTCGCCCGGGACGGCTTCGAAGCGACCTCGGTGGAGGAGATCGCCGCCGCGGTGGGGGTCGGCCGCCGCACCCTCTTCCGTTACTTCGAGTCGAAGAACGACATCGCCTGGGGCGACTTCGACTGGGTCATGGACCGCCTGCGGATCAGCCTCGCCGAGGCCGGCGAGGAGGCGCTGATGGACGCGCTGCGCCACGGGGTGGTCGAGTCCAACAGCTACGAGGCCGACCAGCTCCCCGGCCTGCGCATCCGGATGACGCTGATCACCGGCACCCCGGCCCTGCAGGCCCACTCGACGCTCCGCTACGCCGAGTGGCGCGCGGTCGTCGCCGAGTGGGCGGCGGGCCGACTCGGGTGCGCGCCGGACGACCTCGTGCCGCAGGCGATCGCCTACGCCGCCCTGGGGACCGCGATGGCCGCCTTCGGCCGCTGGGTCTCCCACCCCGAGGAAGACCTGTCGGAGCTCCTCGACCGCGGCTTCCGCGCGCTCGCCGCGGGCTTCGACCCGCCGTCGGGACGATGAGCGCCGCGCCGCGCCGCTTCGAGCTCGACCCCTCGGTGCACAGATGGGACGGCGGGCGCCTGCTGGTCGGCGGCACGCCGCCGCGGCTGGTCCGGCTGAGCGAGGCCGGCGCGGCGGCGCTCGACGCGGTCCTCGCCGGCGATCCCGGCGGCGGCGAAGCCGAGGCGTTGGTGAGACGGCTGGAGCGCCATGGCCTGCTCCATCCGCTGCCCGACCCGGGGGCCGCCGAGCCCGAGGTGACGACCGTCGTCCCCGTCCTCGACGGCGGCGAGCCGCTCGGCCGGCTGGTCCGCACGCTGGCCGCCGAAGGGCCGGTGATCGTCGTCGACGACGGCTCGGGCGACGGCTCGGGCGCCCGCGCGGCGGCGGCAGGAGCGCGGGTGATCGCCAACACCGGCCGGCGCGGGCCGGCCGGGGCGCGCAACACCGGGCTGCGCGCCGCCCGCACCGAGATCGTCGCCTTCCTCGACGCCGACTGCACGGTCGCGCCCGGGTGGCGGGCCGGGCTCGCGGCCCTGCTCGTCGCCGACCCGGAACTGGCGCTGATCGCGCCACGGGTGCGCAGCGCGCCCGGTGGTTCGGCGCTCGCCCGCTATGAGGAGCGCGCCTCCCCCCTCGACCTCGGCCCGCACCCGAGCCTGGTCGGGACCGACCGCCGCATCGCCTACCTGCCGAGCGCCGCCCTGCTCGGCCGGCGCGACGCCCTGCTCGCGGTCGACGGCTTCGACGAGTTCCTGCGCTACGGCGAGGACGTCGACCTCGTCTGGCGACTCCTCGTCGCCGGCCGGCTGGCCCGTTATGCGCCCGCCCGCGAGGTCAGCCACGAACCGCGGCCGACGCCGGCCTCGATGGCCCGCCAGCGCGCGGGCTATGGCGGCGCGGCGCCCGACCTGGCGCTCCGCCACGGCGACCTAGCCGCGCCGCTGACCGTCGGCCCCCACGCCGCCGCGGTCTGGGCGGCCGTCCTGGCGCTCGGCCCGCTCGCCCTCCCCCCCGCGCTGGCGACCTCCCTGGCCGTGGTCGCGGCCCGCGGCGAAGACCGCGACAGCCGCCTCGCCCTCGCCGACGTCGCCCTCCGCGGCCACGTCACCGCGGCCCGCCATCTGGCCCGCGCCTTGACCCGCGAGTGGCTGCCGCTCGCCCTGCTCGCCGCCGGGCCCTCGCGGCGCGCCCGCCGCCTGCTCCTCGCCGCCTTCCTCGCCGACACGCTGCCGCTCTGCCGGCGCGCGCCGCGTGATGCGCCCGCAACGGCGGCACTCCGCGCGCTCGACCACGCCGCCTACGCGGCCGGGCTCTGGCGGCGCTCGCTCCGACTGCGCACGACCGCGGCGCTGCGCCCGCGAGTGCTCAGTCCCAGTGACCCGAGTCGGGCAGGCCGGTGAGCTTGATCCCGGCGTGGGCCTTGTAGCGGCCGTTGATCGAGATCAGCATCGGCGTCAGCTGCTCGACGATGCGCGCCATCTCGAGCGAGCCGGCGTTGACCGCGCGGAGGCCCGGGATCAGCTCGATCAGCCGCGCCACCTTCGCCTTGTCGGCCTTCTTGTCGCCGCAGACCAGGATGTCCTCGTCGAGCTTGTGATCGAAGTCGGAGAGGGTCGGGGCGCCGACGGTGTGCAGCGCCGAGACGACGGTGACGCCGTCCGGCGCCATCTCCTGGGCCTGCTGACCGGCGGAGCCCTGCCAGACGGCGATCGAGCGGGTCGGTTTGCCCCCGACCGCGGTCGCCAACGGGACGGTGCAGTCGACCAGGATCTGCCCCGGCCTGAGCGCCTCGCGCAGGTTCTTCAGGTTGTCGGCCTGCGCGGCGAACGGGACGGTGAGGAAGACGACCTCCGCCTGCCCGGCGGCATCCGCGTTCTCCATCCCGCGCACGTCGGCCCCGTCCACCTGCTCGCGGATCGCCGCGGCGGCGGCCTCCGCCCGCTCGGCCGAGCGCGAGCCGAGGATCACCGGCATCCCCGCCATCGCCCAACGCGTCGCCAGCCCGGCGCCGAGCGCGCCGGTGCCGCCAAGGATCGGGATCGGCGAGCCGTCGGCCATCAGGCCGCCCATCCTATGCGTGCTGATGATGTCCTTGCGTGTGGTGTTGCCCGACGTGGACCACGGGCCGCCGTGGCCGTCTGAGCAGGAGCGTCTCGGCCGATTCGGTCTGGTTGCCGAACCTGCCGGTGGCCGCCGCTTCGACTTCCAACCGCTGCGCCTTGCCCGCCGACAGGCCCTTGCCCTCGGTCGGCCCCAGCGGCACCCGCACCTTCAGCGGGCCATCGGCTTCGTCGGCGAAGACGGCGCGACCGATCTCGTGCCGTCCCACGGCGGCGCGGGCGGGCTTGAGGGTGACTTCACCGCGACATCCGGAGTCCGATCCCGACCGACAGTCGACGTCGACCGTGACGTACCGGGCACCGGGCCCGAGTTCGAGGCGGGTGACCGCGAGCTGCGGCCCTGAGTCGATGTTGATCGCGACGAAGATCGCGAACAGGATCAGGCCGGCGGCGATGGACAGGACCTGGTTGCGACTGAACCTTTCGATCTTGGTCCCCGTGACCGTCAGTTCCGATCTGTTCAGCTGCGTGATGTAGCGCGCGTGGACCCGATAGCCATAGAAAAGGGATACGCCGAGGAGGAGCCAGGCGATCTCGAGCAGGAGAAGGCAACGGCCGACGTAGATGGTCTGCAACAGCGTCGCGCTGAGGACGATCGTCCCGACCGCCAGCGACAGCAGCAGCCGGGCCAGGTTGACGACGGAGCGCAGCGCCTCCCGCTTCTCCTCGTCGCCACCGATGGCCGGTCGGCTCAGCACGTGAAGGGGAATTCACATTCGATGCGCTGCCTGCGGATCTCCTCGTACACCACTTCAGCCAGAGATAGGTCGACCTCCCGCTCTCCCGCACTTCTCGCCCACTCAGCTGCCAGTTCGAGCCCTTGGTCGATTTTGGCCTTGACGAACCGAGGCTCGAACAGCTCCTCTTCCAAGCCCCTCACCCATTCCCTCTCCGGGACGAGAACCCGCTGGAGGATGAGGCCGACGACGGCTCCATCGACCCTCATCCGGCTTCGGCCGAAGTCTTCCAGGACACCGGTGACGAACGCCGCCCGATCTCGTGGATCGAAGGCGACTGCCCCCCCACCATCTCTAAATTGCGTGCCGCCGCCGCCTGCTGCCCCCAAAACCGAGTCCTCCCGTCGATCTGCCTGCTCAGGTCGCGAGAGTACCAAGATGATGTTCGGCGTTCTGGCCGTGGACAGGGGTGGGCGCCGAGAGGGGGTTGACCTCCCGACGCCCAGGACCGCTCACTGATTCGGACCATCCGGTTTGGGATTCCGGACGATGCTCGGCGTCGAGACTCAGGGAGCGTCGCGATCGCCGATCCTCGGCACATGGGTGGACAGGTGCCGAGCGGTGTCTCTCCGAGCAAGCCCAGGCAGAGGAAATCACATCGCAAGCCTCATGGCAAGGTATCTTTTCTGAAGATAGGGTTGGGCACCTAAGATTCGGGCGGAGGCAGAGGCATCCGAATGTAGACTCGCGTTGCGGGAGGCACTCGGGGCCGGAGGGAGACGGGTGCTGCTTGATCGAACGTGATGACGCGTACGCGACGGTGGCCACCCCGTGGGGCGAGGCCTCCGAGCTGAGACGACGTCGTCTCTATCCAGGTGGCGGCACGCCCCCTGACGAGGTCGCGCGCAATCAACGCGAGCGCTTGTTCGGCGCGATCGTCGCCGTCACCTCCGAGAAGGGCTACGAAGCGGCGACCGTCGCCGACGTGCTGACCCTCAGCGGCGTCTCGCGCAGCGCCTTCTACCGACACTTCGCGAGCAAGTCGGAGTGCCTGGTCGCGGCGGTCTCGGAGCTGCTGGAACCGGCGCTCGAGGCGGCCGGGCCGCGCGATCGGCGAGACGGCTCGGGCGAACCTCGACAGGTCTTCGAGGGCTTCTTCGAGCTGCTGCGCTCGCAACCGGCCGCCGCCCGCGTCTGCTTCGTCGAGCTGCACGCCGCGGGCGAGCCGGGCGAGGAGGCGGCCGACCGCGCCGTCGAGGCCTTGGCCGTCGCGATCGAGCGCGGGTTCGGGGACCTGCCCGGGACCCCGGACCCGGCCCTGACCCGGGTGCTGATCGGCGGCCTGCGCAAGCTCATCCACACCCGCCTCCTGCGCGGCGAGGAGAGCGAGCTCCCGGCCCTCGCGCCGGACCTCTGGCGCTGGGCGCTCGGCGTCGTGTCCCCGCCCGGGCCGGTCGAGGCACCGCGGCGCCAGCGCGGGACCGCCGGCCCCACCTTTCGCGGCTACACCCCCGGCGAACGGATCGCCAGCGCGGTCGCCGAGGTCGTCGCCACGAACGGCTACGGCGGGACCAGCACCGACGCGATCGCGGCCCAGGCCTCGATCTCGCTCAGCACCTTCTACGCCCACTTCTCCGACAAGCAGGACGCCGTCCTCGGGGCGCTCGAGATGAGCGGGGCGCAGATCACGGCGCTGGCCGTCCCGGCCGCCCGCCGCGCCGGCGACTGGCAGGAGGGCGTGCGGGCCCTCTACGAGGCGATCGGCGCCTACTTCGCGGCGGAGCCGGCGATGGCGCAGCTGGCGCTCGCCGGCGTCTACGGCGCCGGGCCCCTCGCCTGCGCGCGGCGCGACCGCGTGATCGACTCGCTGACCGAGATGCTCGCGCCGGGATTCGCCGAGAACCCGGCGGCGCCCGCGATCAGCTCCGAGGCGATCGCGGCGACCGTCTACGCGCTGATGCGCGAGCAGCTGCGCCGCGAGGGCCCGGAGAGCATCGGCGCCGTGGTCCCACTCGCCACCTACATCACCCTGGTCGGGTTCGTCGGGCCCGAGCGGGCACTCGAGGTGGCCAACGGGCGCGCCGGCCGCCGCTGACCCGAAGCGCGTTCGCACTTCTCTTCGCTATCCGACGAAAACTGCGAACGCGAATGTCGTCAGGCGGCCGGCGGCGGGATGCGGAGCTCTTCGTCGGCGGCCTCGGCGCCGAGATAGGGGAAGACCGCCGCGTACATCAGCTGTGGGATCTCCTCCTCCCCCAGTCCCAGTTCGCTTTCGGCGACCGCCTCCTGGAGCCGCGCGAAGAGGACGCCGCCGACACCGAGCGCCGTGGCGCGGCTCGGCGAGTCGGGCCCGCCGGCCTCGGCGCTGCCCTCGTCGATCAGGTCGACGAGGCGGTTGAAGGTCTCGAGGAAGAGCTGCTGCGCGCCCTCCCCCGCGTGCTGCACCTCTACCGCCGCCAGCCGGGCGACCCGCTCGTCGGCGCGCAGGAAGCGGAGCAGCGCGTAGGCCGTGGCGCGCATCCGGTCGCGCCAGCCCGTCTGCCCGGCCACCGCCTCCTGGGCGCGCTCGAAGAATTCGCCGTAGGCCTGGCCGAGCACCGCGGCGAAGCAGGCGTCGAGATCGGCGTAGTGGCGATGGAAGGCGGCCGCGTCCACCCCGGCGCGCTCCAGCACGTCCTCGAGCCGCAGGTCGGCGTAGCCGCGCTCGACGCACAGGTCGAGCAGCGCCTCACGCAGGCGGCGCTCCTCCTCTGCGGTCGTATCCGTCATCAGCCTCCAACCGCGAATCTATTTCACCGACGCCTGCGCGTGCTCCTGACGGCGGCGAGGACGGCACGGCCGCCGCGCCCGGGGTGGCGCATCAGGTGGACCGCGAGGGCGGGCCGGGCGAGCGGGCCGAGCGCACCGTAGACGGCCAGCGAGACCGGCTCCCGCCCCGGTCGCCAGGCCTCCTCGTGGACCAGGTAGAGCGACCCCATCGCCGCCAGGATCAGCTCGTGAAGACGCCCGTCGGGCAACTCGGCGACCCGCCGGCGAGCCCCGGTCGCGATCGTCTGCAGGCGCTCGACCGCGTGCTCGCGGGACTGGTAGCGACGCAGGTGGCTGGCCCCCTCCGGGTCCTCGTCGAGGTCGACCAGGGAGTCGAGGAGCGCGTTGAGGCCGCTGGCCCAGGGGAAGTAGGCGGACTCGACCCGGCAGGCATCCTCCTCCTCGACACCGGGGGTCGCGGCCAGCGCCAGCAGCGCCCCGACGCAGAGCGACGAGGCCGCGGCGGCGGCGATCAGCTCCCACCACTCGAAGCCGGGCTCGAGGCCGACCTCGGCGGCGGTCCGCTCCGACCAGGCGTCGAGCTCCGCCTCGACGGCGGTGAAGCGGAGGGCGTGGTTCAGCGCCTGCGACTCGCGGCAGAGGCGGCCCTGACGCAGCACCACCTCGCGCGCCGCGGGATAGGAGGGCAGGTCGAGCAGCGGCTCCCGGCATGTCCTGATCAACTCCGCCAGATAGCCGCCGTCCTCGCGGGCGGCGGCGAGCGAGTAGTAGTCCTCCTCGTCGGCCTTGGGATCGAGGGCCACCTCGAAGGCGCGATGAAGCTGGAGGCCGTTGGCCAGCGGGTCGGCGCTGGGGCGCTCGGAGACGCCGTCCAGGTAGTCGAGGATCAGCTGGTAGGCGACGAGGCTGCGGGCGACCGACGCGCGATGCTGCGGCGGGGCGAGGACGGCGAGCGCGGCGAGGCCCTCCGAGTTGGACCCCTTGTCGCGGTGGGCTGTGAGCGCGTCGGCGCGCAGGAGGGGATCGGGGATCGCCTCGGCGCGGGCCAGGAGCCGCCGCTGGGCCGACCTGACCACCGGGAAGACGTCGAGCCAATACCGGCGGGCCGCGTCGAGGAAGAGGCGGGCGGAGCCGGCCTGCCCCGATCGGCCGCGGCGGGAGGTGAGGAGGGTCGCGGCCGGGCTCATCCGCTCACCCGGCAGCTGCGTAGGATCGTGGTGGACAGGGTCGGCCGCGGCGAGAACGCGTAGGTGGCGCGGGCGATCGGGACGGCAAGGACGTGGAAGCGCGGCGGCAGCGGACAGCGGGCGCTGAGGTAGCTGTGGCGGACGCCGTGGGACAGGTAGCGGCGCCCGAGCGTGATGCGGAAGGAGCGCAGCCGCGGCCAGCTGCCGAGCGCGGCCGCCACCGGCGCCCGCATCAGCGTCCCGTAGGCGCCGTCGTCGATCCTGTGCAGATAGAAGGGGAGGACGAAGGAGACCGGTGGCGAGGGCGAGTAGGCGTGGACCCAGACCGCCGGCCGCCCATGCGAGCGACCGTTGAAGGCGAGGACGCTCGCCCGCGCGAGCACCGGTTCTTCGGGGTTCAGCGGGATCTCGGCTTCGATCGTGCCATGCCCGACCAGGGCGGCGCCGCAACGGGCGCGCGCCTGGTTCTGGGTCGCGTTGCGAAGCCGCGCCCGCGGGCAGAGCGGCAACCCGGCGGTGTCGAGCCCCCCGTGAACGCCGAAGGCGACTTCGATGCGATCGAGGCGCGGCGGTTCGCCGCCACCGTCGACGCCGACGGTCCCGCTCAGTTCCACCGACACCGGGGCGGGACGGTCGCGGGGCAGGCGGTTCGGGTGGATCGAGCCGTCGAGCGAGACGACGACGCCGTCGCCACCGGTGCGCTCGGCGCCCGCCCTCGCGGCCGCCAGGCAGGCGCAGGCCAGAAGGAGGATCGACGACCCGACGCACGTCCTGCGGATCGTGCGCGGGCTCACTGGAACCTCGACGGCTTGAAGGAGCAGTAGTCGAAGCCGAAGGAGACGACGGCGTTGTTCGCCTTGTTCCCTTCGTGGATGAAGCGGGCCGAGACCCGCTCGAAGCCGGCGACGTCTTCGGCCCGCAGGGTGTCGACCATCTGCCCGAGGTAGATCTCCTCTTTGCCGAGCGCCGCGAACCAGCGCCTGAGGGTGATGCGGTCGGCCGCCGGCCGGGGGACGACCGAGATCGAGCGCACGGTGGAGGAGAAGATGCGCTCGGCCTTGGCGAACTTTCCGGCCGCGACCTTGAGCCGTTCGGCGCGGACATCGGCGCGCACGCCCTTGACCGCCCGTTCGGTCGCGTCGGAACCGGGCCTGCAGATCTGCTCCAGCCGGGCGACGTATTCGGTCCGGGTCGGTTCTTCGGCGGCGCTCGCGACGGCGACCCCCACCGTCACCGCGAGCAGCAGCGCGGCCGCGATCGCCGTCGACCACGCTCCCCTCGGCGAGGCGCTCATCGCGTCGCCTCCACGGTCCGCGGCGTCGAGCCGGCCGGGGTCGGCAGCAGCCGGTCGAGCCAGGCCGGTGTGCTCCAGACCCGGTCGCCGATCAGCAGCATCAGCGCCGGCAAGAGGACGATCCGCACCACGGTCGCGTCGAGCAGGACGGCGACCGTCAGCCCCAGCCCCATCTGGCTCACGGTGGCGACCGGGGCGACGGCGAAGGAGGCGAAGACCGCCGCCATGATCGCGGCGGCGCCGGTGATCACCCCGGCGGTGCGGTCGAGCCCGAAGCGGATCGCGGCGGCGTTGTCGCCGTCGCGCCGGTAGCTCTCGCGCATGCGGGCGAGGAGGAAGACCGCGTAGTCGATCGAGAGGCCGAAGGTGACCCCGAAGATCGCCGCCGCGCCGACCGTGTCGATGTAGGAGTGGCCACCGAGCGGATAGCCGGCCGGGATATGGCAGGCGAGGGTGACGACGCCGATCGCGGCGCCGACCGAGAGCAGGTTCAAGGCGACCGCGAGGGCGGCGAGGAGCGGCGCCCGGAGCAGCGCCATGAGCATCAGGAAGGTGATCAGCACGATCGACCCGATCACCAGCGGCAGGCGGGCCTTCGTCGCCGAGCCGTAGTCGTTGAGGACCGCGGCGCCGCCGCTGACGCCCGCGACATGGCCTGGCCGCGCTTCGATCGAGGCGGCGAGGGCGTCGAGTTCCGAGCCGAGGCGGCGCGACCCAGCCGAGTTGAATCCCGCGTCCGGCACGATCAGATAGCGGGCGGCGGTGCCGCCGCGGTCGAGGTCGATCACCTCGGCGGCGAGCGAGCGCCGGGTCGGGTCGGCGCCGTCGATCGCCGCCATCGCGAGGAAGCCGGATTCGAAGAGCCCCGGCGACACCGCGTGTAGGTGGGCCAGCTTCCCACGCAGCCGGGCCGAGGCGCTCGAGACGCGGCGTTCGGCCTTCTCGAGCCCCTGTTCGAGCGGCTCCGCCCGCGCGGAGCCTTCGGAGAGGCCGCCACTGAGCGCTTCGATGCCGACGGTCAGTTCCCCGAGGCCGACGGCGAGACGTTCGGACGCGGCGTGCAGCGTTTCGAGCCCGCCGCTCAATCGCCGGCCTTCGTCGGCGAGCTGCTCCGAGCCTCCGTGGAGGCGCCGGCCGCCCGAGTACAGCTTCCCCAGGCCGGCGTCGAGCGTCGCCGCCTGTTCGCGCAGCCGCGCGAGTTCTTCGCGATCGGCCGCCAGCACCGAGGCGAGGATGGCGGCCTGGTGGGCCGCGGCGGCGTCGCCGGAGTCGTTCTTGGCCTGCGCTTCCAGGCGCCTGGCGAGCTTGTCGGCGCGCCCCAGGCCCTGGGCGGTGAGGTTGGGCAGCAGGCTGCCGAGGCCGAGCGAGAGGTTGTAGGCGCCGGCGGCGGCGACCTTCTGGCCGTCGGAGAGTTCCTTCGAGCCGGAGGCGAGGCGGCCGAGGGCTTCCGAGGCCTCGCGGCCGCCTTCGTCGGCCCCGGCGAGGCCGCCGGTGATGAGTTCGGCGCCTTCGCCAGCGCGGGTCGAGCCCTCGCTCAGCAGTTCGCTGCCGGCCGACGCTTCGGCGAGGCCGCTGCGGAGCTCGGCGACCGCTTCGGTGACCTCCCGCAGCCGTGGGCCGAGGTGGGCGAGTTGCGCCGACGTGGCCGAGCCACCGGGTTCGAGGTCGGCGGCCAGGGACCGCAGGGGCTGCGCCGCGGAGGCGATCGCGGCCGGGCCGATCACCGTCCTCACCCCGGGCATCCGTCTGATCTGCTCCTGCGTCGCGGCGAGGAAGCCGAGGCCGGAGCGGGTGGTGATCGGGCCGCGTCGCGAGACCACGGTGAGGATGAAGGGGGCCTGCCAGCCGGCGCCGACGGCGGCGGCGATCGCTTCCGAGTCCTTGCGAGCGGAGTTCGAGGAGGAGAGCTCGTCGATGCCCGGCGAGCCGGTGTCGAAGGCGAGCGCGGGCGCCGACAGGATGAGCAGCGGGACGACGATGAGGAGCGCCGCGAACGCCGGCCGCCGCAGGGCCTTCGCGGCGGCGCGGGCGACCCGCGAGCCGCCGCCGAGATGGAGGCGACCGATCCGGCCGGCGTTGATCCGAGGGCCGAGGAGGGTGAGCAGGGCGGGCAGCGCCACCCAGGCGATCAGCACGGCGAGCGCGGTGACCACGGCCAGGGCGGCCGCCAGCGAGACGAGCAGGGTGCCGGGCTGGAAGAAGGCGGAGAGGAAGATCGAGAGGAAGAGGGTGCCGCCGGCGATCGCCGTGGTGCGGCCCGCGCTGCGCCGGGTGAGCGCCGCGGCCCGGGCCGGCGCGCGGCCCGCCGCCAGCTCCTCGCGAAAGCGCGAGACGATCAGCAGCGAGTAGTCGACGCCGAGGGCGAGGCCCATCATCGTGCAGACGACGAGCGAGAGCGCGTCGATCGGCATCAGCGAGGTGAGGAAGACGAGGATGCCGCGGCCGGCGAGCACCGTCATCGCGCCGAAGGCGAGCGGGATCAGCGCGGCGAGGACCGAGCGGAAGACGAGCAGCAGGATGAGCAGCAGAAGCGGCGCGGCCAACAGCTCGGCCCGCTCCGCAGCGGAGAGCGATTCACGCTGCAGGGCGCGCGAGATCGTCGCGTAGCCCGACTGGATCGCTTCCAGCGGCGCGTGCACATGGGCGGCGAGGGTCGCTTCCAGCTGCGGCACCGTTTCCCGCATCGCGTCGGCGAGCGAGCGGTGGAAGTCGAGCAGGAGGAGCGCCTTCGAGCGGGCGCCGGGCGGCGTCCCGGGCGCGGGCGCCGGGAGCTTCCGCGCCGCGGCGGCGTCGTCCCAGGGGGAGATCACCGTGACCCCCGGTTCGCGACGCAGGAGCGCGGCGAGCTTCGGCCCCTGCCGTTCGATTTCCCCGGCCGGGCCGCGAAGCAGGACCACGAACGGCGAGGACTCGCCGAAGTGCCCCTTGGCGAGCTCTTCGCCATGAGCCGACGAGGTACCCCCGATCGCCAGCGAGGTCGGCCGCAGATGCCCCTCGACGCCGAGCCCGATCACGCCGAGGACGGCGACGACCGCGACGGTCACGGCAAGCGTGACGACGGCCCGCTCCTGCTCTTTTCGGCGAGGCCGTCCCCTCATCGTTCCCCTCCCCTCCTTGAGGGGCGATGTAAGCACACGGCGCTACTGAAGGCAAGGAAAGTTTTCTGGGGAATACCTGCCTATCTCGGTTGGGCGAGGCCGGCGACCTACCCGGATCGGGGTCTACTCGAGGAGAGAGACGACGCCGGTGGCGTCCGGCGTCACATGCGGGAGGTCGGCCACCTCGGCAAAACCATCGTCGGCGGAGACCAGAGCGGTCGCGCCCACGTCGAGCGCCGTCGCTGCCAGCACCGCGTCGAAAGCCCCGAGATGTGAGGAACGCTCGAACAACACAAGTCCCCGCTCAAGGTGCTCGCCCGTGACGCGGGTCAGCGGCGAAAGCAATTCAGCGTAGTCGCGGCCGACGGCCGCGGCGTCCATGCGATCCCGGCGACGCGCCCTTACATGGACGAACTCCTGGATCACCTCGACGGTGGTCGTCGCCGCGATGTCACCGGCAGCGATTGCCGCGACCAGTTCGCGGCAGGGTCCGCGGAGGGGATGCTCGGTGCTCTTTGCGTAGACCAGGACCGTCGTGTCGAGGACGATCACGCGCGTCGGGCGCGCAGCTCGTCGAGCTCCGCCTTCAGCTCGGCGATCCCGGCGACCTCCATGTCGGGGGCATCGAGAAGCCTGCGGCCGGCGGCCTCACGGCGGCCGGCGGCAGGGCCGAGCCCGCGGTCGATCGCCTCCCGGACCACGGTTCCCACAGAGACTCCCCGCTCCCGGGCTGCCTCGGTGAGACGAGCGTGACGCTCGTCGTCGATCAACACCTGGAGGCGACGCTCAAGCATGAGCATATATTAGCAGGTAGTCCCCTGACACCGACGACGTCAGCACCCTTGCGTCTGGAGACGGATGCGCTGTCTGCGGCTCATACCGTTGTGGGCACTGAAGCTCGCCGTCGCGGAGCCCCGCTTGCCGCAGAGCGAGCTGCTGTTGACGACGATGCCGCGCCGCCCGCCCGCGAGGTTCAAGACGGCGCTCGAGAGTGGGATGTCAGGTAGGGATTCGAGGCTGACGCCGAGGCGCCCACCGGAGCCGGTCGTCCGGCCCCCGAGCACGAAGCTCAGCCCGCCGGAGTGCAGTTCGGCGCTCAGATCGGGCAGGCCGCGCCGGGCGGGGACGCGCAGATAGACGGGGCCTTCGAGCGGGGCATCGAGAAAAGGGCTTTGGAGGCGAAGCGATCCCAGCCGCGAGCTCCCCGGACACTGCCCTACCGGGGCGTCCCGCGGACACAGCTCGCGGACGTGATGGAGATCGAGGAGCTCACCGGCGGGGAGCGTGAACGACGCGCTCTTCAGCGCCGCACCTTCCGGGTTCGTGCGGAGCGTGGCCCGCACGGCGGGGTGGCCGTTGGCGCCGAGTGCGCCCGAGAACTTGAGGGACAGCTTCGGCCCGAACGCGAGCTTGGCGCATTCACCAACCTGGAACGAGGAGGAGATCGGCGCCGTCTGGCCGAGGCTGGTCGTCGCCGTCCCGGTGATCGCCATCGGTTCGCAGGAGGTCGGGTTGCGGATGAAGCCGGGACGGTCGAGGTCGATGCGGAGCCCACGCAGCTGCAGGGGCACGCCTTCGAGGATCTGCGGCAGCGGATCGGCGCGGGCGCTGATCTGGGCGGTGGCGACATCGACGTCGACCGCGACCCGCTCGACGATCGTGCCGAGGTCGAAGGGCCCCACATGGGCGGGCACGACGATCTCGAGGCTGTACGGCGATCCCTCATATGGACCGCCCAGATACACCCCTCCACCGAGCCGCAGCGGTTCGGGCCCGACCCCTGCTTCCACGCGAGCGCTGCCGACCTCGGTGCCGACCGGGGTCGTGCCCAGATCGGCGACCAGGCCGGGGGGCAGGGTCAGTTCGAAGGAGCCGAAGTGCTGGTCGGTGTCCTTGCGGGAGAGCTTGATCGCCAGCGCGGCATCGCTGCCGGCGCTCAGGTTTTCGGTCCCCGCCTGGAAAGAGGGAGCCGAACCTCGCTGGGCTTCGGGGGGCGGGCACGCGGTGCCCTGGGGACCGGTCGAGATGCTGAAGATGGAACCTCGCGTCACCGGGGCCCCGAATGGCGCGGTCGAGGGAGTGAGGGTTGCTTCGGTCGAGTACTTCCCGCAGCTCGGCGGTGCGACGAGCGGGGCACGAGGACCCCGCGAGAATTCGAGCTCGAGCTTGCCGAACGGAAGCGGCGGCAGTTCAGGGAGGGTGGCCGTCAGCCGACCGTCGCTCGGGTCGGCGTCGAGGCGCCCGGGGATCTTCAGGATCGTGCCGGTGGCCGGGTCTTCGATAACCAGGTAGAAGGCATAGCGGGCACCGTAGGGATTCTCGCCGGGCTCGGCGAGGTAGATCGCACCGCCGAGTTCGTGGTCGACGAGCGGCGTCTGCAGCGTGACCGAGCCGAGCCGAGCAGCCACCGGGCATTCGGCTCCGCTTTCGTCGAAGACGGCGGGCTCCACCCCGGGCGAGCTTTCGAGCCCGATCTGCGCCGCTGAACAGCCACCGAGCCAGGAGCCGGCAGACGGATCGAGGGCGACCCCGCTCGGCAAGACGATCTTGAGTCCTGCCACGGGTGCCGCACCGATCGATTCGGCCCCTTCATGTTGTGCCACTTCGAGATCGACCTTGAGCGAGGTCGGCGCCAGGGCCGCCGCTTCGGTCGCTGCGGAGAACCTCGGTTCGAAGGGGACGTCCTGGCAACCGAGGAGCGCCTGTGGGTCGCCGCCCGAACCACGCGTGACCGCGGTCGCGACAGCGGTGGCCGGCGGCGGGCCGTAGGAGGTCGCGGTGAGAGTCGCGCGCATCGGTTCGGTGCAGGAAGCGGGAAGGGTGAGGAACGGCTCTGGGGTACCGATCGTGCAGGTGCCGTTGCAGGTTCGCTGCGAATCGTGACGCGAATCTGCGGGTACGCCCCAGATTTCCTCTTCGACGTCGACGATCGCCGGTTCATTGGGCAGGGTGATGCCGAGGCGAGACGAATTGCCGGGGCCGCGCAGATCGAGTCGATCGACGAAGGGAATGCCTTCGATCAAGCTGCCGAAGGCGGCGGCTTGGCCAGGTGAGGGCGTCAAGTTATAGGCAGGGACCGTGATCGGTCCGAGGCCGCTGACCACCCCACGCAAGATGCCGATCTGGGTCGCGCCGTCACAATGGCCGCCGTCGAAGTCGACGGGCGGGCACCTGGGGACGGCCGACGAGTTGCCCAACAGGCCCGACGGCAGGTCGATCTGGACCGTGCGGATCACACCGTCGGGTTCGCCCGATTCGAGGCGGTTCACCGCGAGGTGGATGTCGAGCGCGAACGGGTGAGAGGCAGCGGTCGTGTCGATCGTGCCGTCAGCGTTGCGGGCCGCGATGGTGAAGGTGCTTATGCCGAAGGAGGCAAGCGCTGAAGAAGGCGCCCCGAGCAGGCAGAACAGCGCAAGGAACAGCAATTTCGTCTTCGCGTGGCCCATACTCCGTCGGCTCCCCAACTCTCCCTGACCGGCAGACAGAGCGACACCACGATGCGCACACTGATTCTGCCGAACTGGCCCCGACGTCGATGATAGCGCCGAATTGCACCACCATCAGTGTTGAACGTCTCGAGAGGCGCCGAGCCGGATACCGGCCCGGCGCACTCCCTTTTTGCTATCCCGCGCCCTAGGCTTGGAGGCGCAGGAATTCCCCTCCTTCTGCTTCGAGCCGCATGGCGCCGGTGAGGCTTGCCGGGAAGAGGCCCGTCATGAGTTCCCCACCGAATAGTTCGAAGGAGCCCTTGCCGTCCGACACCGTGACAAGCTTCCCTTCTATCGGGTCGCTCGCCCTGAGGCCGCATTTTTTAGCCCCACCGCCGTTTTCCACAACGAACGTGATGATGACGCTCCCGCTCACCGGAGAGAATTTGATCTCTTGAGAGCCTCCTTCGCCTTCGATCGCGACACCCGACAATTCATGCGAGACAACAGGCTGTACGTTGCATATCCGTTCTTTTCCGGCATTCAACACTTTGCATTCATCCAAGGTGATGATGGCATTGCCCTTAGCCGCGCTGCCTCCCACCGGGTTTTCAAGCGAGCCCGTGAACCTGTCGTTCGGGCCTTCGCAGGAGATTTCAGCCTTCGTTCCGAGTGGTTCACTCACAACTTTCAGCGACATTTCGCTACTGGAGACGGTCGCTGATTCACCGGCCGCCAAGTCGCTCCAGCCAAGGTTGTCGTAGTACCACTCCGGAGCGCCAGGTGAGTTCACTGAGGACAGCACGAGAGATTCTTTGGTCGGCGTGACGAAGCCGAAATTACCCACGACAGCAAGTTCGTCTCCCATCAAGGTGAGGCTTGATTCGCTTGAATTAACTTGATACACGCCTTCACCATTCGAGGATTCACCAAGGATGAAGGTGCCCTGAAGAAGATATTCTTTGCCGGCCAAGTTACATTTGCCGCCGGAGCTTTCGATCACCACGGTCGAGGTTCCATAGACGAGATATCGAATGCGATCTTCGCCCGATTTTTCATAAAGTTCGCTTTTGACATATCCGAAGGGGATCGATCGATTTTTCAGCGTGCAATATTTTGCTGCTATGTAGCATTCGCCAAGCGAGAGCGATTCGGTGTTCATGGTTCCGGCACTGCCACCTGATTGGTTCTCGACCGAGCCTGTGCTGGTGACGGTTTCGCATTCCATACTTACCCGCGCTCCCCCCAGTTCCCAGTCAAGCAGGATGGGACTATCGGCCTTGGCGGTGAATGACTGCGGACTGCCGCTAGGCAGATGAGCGGTGGTGGCCCAGTGCTGAGTCGCCGCCATTGCAGGACCAGCGGCTGCCGACAGCGCGAATGCAAGCATCGCGGCAACCAAGGCCCCGACGCTCATAGGTTTCGAAATTACTCTTTTCATGCTATAGGTCTCCTTCTCCCAGAACAGGGAAGTCGATAGTTATTTGGAGACCCAAAGCATCGTTTGAGGTAGCCTCTCCAGAGGGGACCAGATTGGGTTCTGCGGCAGCAGGTGACTACACACTGTGCTTCCCTCGCGTTGGTCAACTACTCAATGGCATTTAATAGCTGACGCTCATCGGCCTTGTTCGCGGCGTTTTCAAACAGGTAAGCCATCTGAACAGCGAGCTCAAGCGGGGCACCACACTTGCTGAGTCGAAACCCGATCCGTTTCTCAACAGTTCGCAGTCGACTATTCACCGTCTTTCGGCTCACTCCGAGTGCTGCGGCCGCGGAGGACAGGTTTCCTTGCGCGGCAAAATATGCGCGCAACGTCTCGCGCAGTACCTCTCCGCGATTTCGCTCGGCCTCCAGCGGCTCCAGATAGAGCCGACGTAGTGAGGTCGAGAGCAGCTCGTCGCCGACGGCAGAGGCAAGCAGGGAAACGTCGGCATAGCGAGCGCCAACCTGCGGCCCACGGATCGCCACCGAGAGCGCCGCCTGCGCCTGTTCGTGGGTGAGCCGCCAGCCGTCCCGCCCCCTGCCCGGCTCGCCGATCCCGATGCGGAGATCATCGGACGGACCGATCGACATCGCCGCGGCGACCGATCGCGGCTCGATCCTCTCCCGCGAGCCCAACCAGACCCAGACGGAGTCGTCCTCGTCGGCGGCGGTCAACCGATAGGCATCGACGGACCCGGCGAGAGCGTCGAGGGCGGCATGGGTGCCTCCACCCCGCAGGACGAGCGCGAGGTGCCAGCGATCGAGGTCGTAGTCGAGCGCCACCGGGTCGACCATCTCGCCGCCGAGGAGGCGGCGGACCAGCCCGGCCCGGCGCGCGTCGGGGGTGGAGGGGCGCTCCGCCGTCTGCTCCTCGACGTATGCCGCACTGATCGTCGCCACGGTCAGATCCGTCCGGGTGGCGAGCGAGCGGAGGGTCGGCCCGATCAGGGCCGGCGGGACGCCCTGCCGCACGGCCTCCCCGGCGACGAAGTCGACCAGCACCGCATGGCCTGCCAGGTAGCGGCGGAGCATCGTCTCCAGGGGCAGCCGTCGTCGTGCGGCGAGGCGGGCCTGGGTGAGGAGGGCCAACGGCACCGGGAGTGGCGAGTCCTCCGAGCGGCCGATCGAGTCGATCGTGTGCCCGATCGCGGCCTCGACGGCGCGACGCAGCCCGTCGCGGTACTCGGCGTCGCCCGGGTCCCCCGCCTCGCCGATCGCCCGCACCCGCGAGAGGACGGCGCGGTCGATCTCCGGCCGACGGGCGCGCAGTGCGGCGAGCAGGGTCCTGCGGCTGTCGTCGGGCGCGATCCTCATCTCCTCAGGTGCCGCGCACCGTCCGCCCCCGAGCGGCGCCGCCCCTATTCCCCCACCGCCGTATAGGAGACCGTCCCCAGTACTTCCCCCGCCTGAAACGAGGAGTCGGGTCTGCCGAGCGGCCTGGCGAAGGCTTCGTCGAAGCCCTGGGCCATGGTCTGGCCCAGCGTCAGCGTCGAGCCCTGTGCGGTGATCGTGCGGGCGGTCGGTTCCGAAGTGAAGGAGCCGACGCCCAAGCCCAGGATCGGACCGGAGGAGACCGGCCCCGGCCCCGAGGAGGCGAGGACCAGC